>Ga0315553_10000732_pt1 | contig 28418 bp, 29 predicted proteins | sample SalMarSW160140MG_FD_203099 | JGI IMG/M metagenome (GOLD analysis project Ga0315553, IMG submission 203099) | Salt marsh sediment microbial communities from the Plum Island Ecosystem LTER, Massachusetts, United States - Salt Marsh Sediment SW1601-40 ... | reverse complement strand
TCGACCCGCTGGGCAGCCCCAGCCCCGCGCAGCTCGCCAACGTGGCCGGCGCGCTGTGGCTCGCCGCCGACGACGGGAGCACGGGCGTCGAGCCCTGGCGCAGCGACGGGACGAGCGGCGGGACGGCGCAGGTGATGGACATCGCCCCGGGCGCCGCCTCCTCCACGCCGCACGCCTTCACGGACGTGGGCGGGGTCGCCTTCTTCGCGGCGGACGACGGCGCCTCGGGCACCGATCTGTGGGCGGGCGGCGCCGGAGGCGGCGCGGTGCAGGTCGCGGACGTCCGACCCGGCCCGCTCGGATCCTCGCCCCACGAGCTCGTGAACGCGAACGGGACGCTCTTCTTCGCCGCCGACGACGGCGTCTCCGGCGTCGAGCTGTGGAAGTGCGAGGGAGTCGGCTCGGGTGCGGTACGGGTCCGGGACATCCATCCCGGCGCGGACGGCTCCTTCCCGAGCAACCTCGTCTACGTCGGCGGCGGCATCGTGTTCCGCGCCTGCGACGCGACGGGCTGCGAGCCGTGGACGAGCGACGGCACCGAGGCGGGTACCCAGCCGCTGGCGGAGATCGAGCCCGGGCCGCCGTCCTCGAATCCGGCTGACTTCGTCCGGCTCGGCGGGCGGCTGCTGTTCGCCGCCGAGCGGACCTCCGACGGACGCGAGCTGTGGTCTCTGCCGCTCGGGGTCTGCGGCGACGCGACGGTGTCGCTGGGCGAGGAGTGCGACGACGGCGGGCTCGTCGACGGCGACGGCTGCTCGCAGCAGTGCGCGGTCAAGGACCGCGTCTTCCTCGCCGGAGTCGCCCAGGGCGGAACGATCTCGCTGCGCGTCGAGGGATTCGCGATCGAGATCGCGACGTCGGCGGGGCAGACCGCTGCACAGCTCGCCGCACAGCTCGCCGCCGCGATCGCCGCCAGCGCGACGCTCTCCGGGCAGGGCGTCACGGCGACGGCGCAGTCCGGCGTCCTGGCCACGACGGGGACCGTCTCGGAGTTCCAGATCCTCGACGCCGGCCTGGTGCCTCCGCCGGTTCCGAGCCTGCCCTGGAGCGGCGGCCCGGTGCTGCTGGCCCTGACCCTGCTGGTCGCCGGCGGCGCCGCGCGCTGGCGCAGGTCGCGGCGCCGCTGAGCTCCCGGCGGCGCGTCGCCTACCAGCCCCTCTGCTTCGCGGGGCCGCCCTTTTTCTTCGACTTCGCCTTCGCGTCCTTCTTCGCGCGCAGCCCGGGCGGCGGCGGCTCGGTGCAGGGCTTCCAGGGTCCGTCGAGGTGGGCGCTCGCATACCAGGTCTCGCCCTGGACGCGCAGGTAGGCGTCGTTCCAGTAGTAGGTGCCGGGCAGGTCGACCACCACGTACACACCGAGGCCGCTATCGAACACCAGCTGCACGTCGCCACCGCCGTGCGCGTAGGCGTGCGCCTGCTTGTAGCGGTAGCCGTGAGCCGGCGCGTGGGGCGGAGGCCCGTGGCCCGCCCTCGCCTCCTCGTAGACGGGCGGCTGGTCGGGGCCGCGGCCGATCGTCACCGAGTGCACCGGTCCACAGGCGGCGAGCGCCGCTGCCCCGCCGCAGAGCAAGATCCATCGCCCGGCTCGCTGCCATCGATCCATGCGCCGCGTCCCTCCGGCCGGCGCTCCGTCCGAGGGCGCGGCCTCGGAGTCTCTTCGGCGCGCGGGCGGGCGCGCTTGACGGCAGGTCGGGCCGCATCCGCGCCCGCGGGCGGGGCCGGGCTACTCCTCGGCGAAGGGGTTGCTCGCCTCGGCCTCGCGATTCTTCACGCGCAGCTGCTCGATCAGGGCGGCCGGATCCGAGCGCTCGAGCACGGCGGCGAACTGCTCCCGAAACGAGCGGCTCACGTCGACGTCGCCGCGCGTGACGCCCGCGATCCGCCACTCGCCGTAGCGCTCGCGCAGCACGAGCTCGAGGCGGATCGGCTCGAGCTTGCGCAGCCGCTGGAGGGCCGGGTGTCCGGAGGTGGTCGCCACGCCTCGCGCGACGACGTGCACCAGGTGCCGCTCGGCATCGTAGCTCGCGCTTTCGACCCGACCCGCCTTCCCCGGATAGGCGGCGAAGCGCCGCACCAGCGTGTCGGTCACGTAGCGCGCGTACTCGTGGGAGAACTCCCCGTACTCCTCGCGGCTGAAGCGCTGGGCGAGGGGTCCGAGCGCCGACCGGGCGAGCATCGGGTAGTCGAGCAGGGGCGAGATCTCGTGCTCGAGCGCCGCGCGCTTCGCGTTCGGGTCGGCGGTCTCGTCGGCCGTGATCGACGCGATCTCGTCGAAGACGATCTGGATCCGGGCCGCGGCCTCGGCCGCGGGCCCGGAGTCGGGGATCCCCCCCGCACCGGAGGGCGTCTCGGCAGCAACCGCGCCCGGGAAGACGCCGGACAGGACGCCCGACGCGAGGATCCCGAGTGCCGCCTTTCGACCCCACCAGCGCATCGCGGCGCGCAGCATAGCCGACCCGGGCGGGCGGCACGCGCCGCCGCGATACCTTCCGGCGAAATCCGGGAGGGACGCGATGCGGGGCCTGGCCGAGTTCACGAAGACGACGCTGATCGGAGGCATCCTGATCGTGCTTCCGCTGTATCTCGCGGTGCTGCTGCTGGTGAAGACCCTGTCGGGGATGCTGGGGATGCTCTCGCCCGTCACGGCGCAGATCCCCGCCTCCGTGCAGTACCGCCAGGTCGCGGCCATGCTGGTGATCCTGGCGATCTGCTTCATCGCCGGTCTCCTGGTAAGGACGCGGCCCGGCTCCCTGGCGAGGCGGGTGCTCGAGGAGCGCTTGCTCACCCACATCCCGGGCTACGACATCCTGCGCAGCCTGACCCGTCGCCTCACCGGCGCCGGCGACGAGCGCAGCTTCACCCCCGCGCTGGTGGAGATCGAGGAGGCGCTGGCGCCCGCCTTCATCATCGAGGAGCTCGCCGACGGGAGCTACACGGTGATGGTGCCGTCGGTCCCGACGCCCGCCGCCGGAGCGCTCTTCGTGCTGGCGCGGGAGCGCGTGCACCCGGTGGACGTTCCGCTTCCGGCGATGTTCAAGATGTTCTCGCAGTTCGGCGCGGGCACCGGTGCGATGGTGGAGGCGATGCGCCGGGCGGGCACGATCGCTGCGCGCTAGCCCGTCCGAGTTCCGCCGATCACCTCCGCCACGAAGCGCAGCTTCTCCTTCACCGCGTCGGAGACGGTGAACGGGTAGGCGTCGGGCATGCCCATGCTGCGGTTCAGTGCGTTCAGCGCGACGGCGAGCTCGCTCCACTGCTCCACCAGCGCGTCGAACTGCCAGCCGGTCTCGCCCGCTCCCTTGGCGCCGCCCGCCGCCAGACCGAAGTGGCTCGCCGTCTCCAGCGTGTCGACCATGTGCAGGTAGTGGGCCCAGGTCTCGGCCCAGTCCTCCCAGGGATGGACCCGGGCGTAGGCGCTGATGAAGGCGCCCTGCCAGACACCGGGCAGGGCCAGGGTTTCGTAGTGGCGGCGAAGCGCCGCGACGTAGTCGGCGCGCTCGTCGCCGAAGCGGGCGCGGAAGGCGTCGTGGCGGGGAGTCCCGGCCACCAGCAGATCCCAGTAGTAGTGACCGACCTCGTGGCGCAGATGCCCGAGCACGGTGCGATAGCCCTCGTGGAGCGCGATCCGAGCCGCCTCTCGCGACACCGGATCCGCCTCGCGCAGGTTCAGGGTGATGACGCCGTCGGCGTGTCCCGTCATCACCGGCTCCTCGGCGCCGCGGTCATCGAGGATGTCGAAGGCGAGGCCGCGCGGGTCGTCGCTCTTCGGGCGCACCGGGAGACCGAGCTGGTTCAGCGTGTAGACGAGGTGCCGCTTCGAGCGCTCCACCTCGGTCCACGGCGCCCGGTTCGCCTGGTCGCCCTGGTTCGGGACCACGCGGTTGAGACGGCACGACTGGCAGCGCTGGTGGGGCTCCCCGTCGGGCACGAGCCAGTTGCACACGTCGAACTCGAGCTGGTTCGCACAGCGCCGGTAGCGCGCGTCCTCGAGTCCGATGCAGCGGAGTACGCCGCCCTCGGTGTCCAGGCTCACCATGCGACCCCGGTCGGGCAGGAAGGCGAGCTCCCGGCCGCAGGTCACGCAGCGCGTGTTCACGAAGAACACGCGCGCCCCGCACTCGCACTCGAAGGTCCGCATCCGACCCCTCTTCCCCCCGTCGGCGCAGGCTACCACGGCCGTGGGCGCAGGGGCCCAGGGCGGCGACGCGCGCGCCGGGGGGCTACAACTCCGAGTCATGCGATGGACCGGATTCGCCCTCGTCCTCCTGTTGGCGCTCGCCGGGTGCCGGGACGAAGCGCCCGCGGTCGCTGCGGCGCCGGCCTTCCCGGGCGGTGCGCTCGTCGATCTCACCTATCCCTTCGACGAGCAGACCATCTACTGGCCCACCGGCGAGCACTTCGCGCTGCACCAGGACACGCGCGGCATGCAGCCCGGCGGCTACTACTACGAGGCCAACTCCTTCCGCGCGGCCGAGCACGGCGGCACCCACCTCGACGCGCCGAGCCACTTCGCCGAGGGTCACTGGCACGTCGACGCGATCCCCCTCGAGCGCACGATCGGGCCCGCGGTGCTGGTGGACGTGAGCGAGCAGGCGGCACGCGACCGCGACTATCGGGTCTCGGTCGACGACTTCACGCACTGGGAGGCGAAGCACGGTCGCCTGCCCGAGGACACGATCGTGCTGCTGCGCACGGGCTGGGGGAAGCGCTGGCCCGACGCCGAGCGCTATCTCGGCACGGCCGAGCAAGGGGCCGAGGCGGTGGCGAAGCTGCACTTCCCCGGCCTCGACCCGGCCGCCGCGCGCTGGCTGGTGGAGCAGCGCGCCATCCACGCGATCGGCATCGACACGGCGAGCATCGACGCGGGCACGTCGACCGAATTCGAATCGCACCGCACCCTGTTCGCCGGGGACGTCCCGGCCTTCGAGAACGTCGCGCACCTGGACGAGCTGCCCGAGACGGGCTTCTACGTGATCGCCCTGCCGATGAAGATCGGCGGTGGCAGCGGCGGTCCGCTGCGCATCGTGGCGGTGGTGCCGGCTGCGGGCGGCGGCCCAACCGACTAGCGGAAGGAGCGCGCGAACAGGTCGTCGATCGCCCGGGCGCCGGCCTCGTCGAGGAAGCGCGTGCCGGTTCCCGTGAAGCGCGACTGGGTGATCGTGGGCGGTGGCACCTGCTCCCACTCGTCTCCATTCCAGTGGAACCACTGGGAGCGATCCTGGTCGAAGACGAACAGCGGCTTGTTGCACAGCTTCGCAAACTCGGCTCCCCAGCCGGTGCCGCCCTTGACCGTGCCGTCCTCGAGGATCCGCCCCACCACGAACACCTCGAAGCCGCTGTTCACCTGGTGCCAGATGCTCTGGAGCACGCGGCGAAACAGACGCGTGTCGCGGTACTCGCGGTGCATCAGCCGGCTCACGTAGGAGAGACTGACGTCTCCCTGCTTCAGCTCGGGGGCGGTGAGCACGCGGATGCCGCGGGTGCGGGCGTCGTTGTGCCCGTCGAAGGTGAAGTTCACCTCCGCCACCCCGTGGCGCTCGGCGGCGGCGCCGAAGGCCGCTTCGGCGCCGTTCGCGGCGCCGCTGAACAGGATGCACTCCTCGGCCTTCACGTCGCTGCCTCCCCTGCTGAGGTCGGTAGGATGCAGGCTCCGGGTGGGCGCGGCCAGCGCCCCGGGAGCGACGCCCGCCGACCGCGGTGCGGCCCTATAATGCCCCGCCGACGGCCCCGCCAGGAGGACGACCGTGAGCACATCCCCGTCGCACGACCTCGGTCTGGGGCCGATCGACCAGGTGTCCTACGTGGTCCACGACATCGACCGCGCCCTGCCCCGCTACCAGGCGATGTTCGGGCCCTTCGAGGTCGGCACCTCGCCGCTGCCGGCCTGCACGATCCGGGGCCGGGAGGCGGACTGCGTGCTCAAGCTCGCGGTCAACCGCGCAGGGCCGGTCGAGATCGAGCTGATCCAGGTGCTCGAGGGCGACACGACCCACGCCGAGCACCTGCGCGAGCACGGGGAGGGCCTGCACCACGTGCGCTTCCGCGTCGACGACATCGACGCGAAGCTCCCCGAGCTCGAGGCGGCGGGCTATCAGACCGTGTTCTTCAAACGATTCGGCCCGACCGTTGCCTTCGCCTACCTCGAGGCGCCCGTCGAGATCGGCGGCAGCGTGATCGAGCTGCTCCAGATGCCCTAGGAATCCACGATGTCCCTGCCTCTGTTGTCCACCGTGCACGTGAACGCGAACTGCTCGAACCTCGAGCGCTCGCTCGCCTTCTACCACGATCTCGTCGGCCTCACGCCGCTCTCGCACACCAAGCCGCTGCCCCAGGAGGGCCGGGGCTTCGGCCTCGAAGGTCCGGTGCAGTGGGACGCGCACCTGCTGCACGACGAGCGGGGCGCCCGCGGTCCCGGCGTGGACCTGCTCGAGTGGCGGCGACCCCGGCCCGTCGGACACCCGGCGGCGACGGCGAACCAGCTCGGTCTCTACCGGCTGTGCCTGTCGCATCCCGATCTCGATGCGCTCTACGCGCGCCTGCACCGGGCCGGCGTGCCCACCGCCTCGCCGCCGGTTTCGATGCCGCTGGATCCCGCCAGCGGGCTCGCGGTCCGCTTCTTCTGCTCCTTCGACCCGGACGGCACCTGCGTCGAGTTCATCGAGCAGCCGGGTCCCCTGCGCCTGCTCCACGTCAACGTCAACTGCCGGGATCTCGATCGCTCTTCCGAGTGGTACCGCGAGGTGCTCGGCCTGACGCCGCTGCTCGGCCGCTCCCAGCCCGGCGAGGTGGACGGCGCCGGGCTCGGCTTCCCCGGCACCTGCCGCTTCCGCGCCGACTTCCTGGCGATTCCCGGGCGCACCGACCTCGTGGTGGACCTGCTCGAGTGGCTGGATCCGAAGCCGACCGGAGCCCCCGCTCACGAGGCGAACCGTCTCGGCTGGTTCCGCCTCGCATACCTGGTCGAGGACGCGCGCGCCTGCTGTGCAGAGCTCGACCGCCTGGGGGTGGCGCACTCGGGGCCGTGCTGGCTCGACATGGGCCCCGAGATCCCGATCGCCGGGCTCCACGCCGTCTTCTTCCGCGATCCCGACGGCACCTGCCTCGAGCTGATCGAGCGACCGCGCGCGACGTAGTCCTATCCTCGCGCGCCGGGGGACACCGCATGAGCCACGATCCCGACTCGCGCCGCGACGCCGTGGGCTTCGACATGCGCACGCTGGCGGGCACGCGCTGGCCGGTGCCCGACTGGCACCTGGAGACGATCGCGGGCGAGATGCAGTGCGACGCGCCGAAGGACCGCATGATGCGCGTCGTCCGGCGCATGGGCGATCAGGCGGCCCCCGACTTCTCGGACCTCGATTGGGACGCCGAGCTGGCGCGCTTCGCCCCGATCGAGTTCCCCTCCTACTACACCCAACCCTTTCACAGCGTCCCGGGCGGCTACCTGTCGGAGGCCGCCGCCATCGGCGACCGCGCCGCCCTGGAAGCCATCTACGAGGACGCCCATCCGCGCCGCTCGCTCGGCGTGCGCGACGAGCTGGCCTCGCTGGTCCCCGCGCACTCGCGCGGGGTCGTCGACCTCGGCGCCGGCACGGGAGACGGGGCGGCGGCGATCGCGCGCCGACTCCCCGAGGCGCGGGTCACCGCGATCGACGCCTCGCCGTTCATGGTGATCGCCGGCCGCCACCAGAACCGGGGCCTCCCAACCTCTCGCTGGAGCAGGGCTTCGCCGAGGCCACCGGCCTGCCCGAGGGCCGTGCGGACACGGTGACCCTCACGCTCGTGTTCCACGAGTGCCCCGATCCGGTCAAGCAGGCGATCCTCGCCGAGGCGCGGCGGATCCTGGCGCCGGGCGGCACGCTGTTGCTCTCCGACACGCCCCAGGACGACCTGCACGACTACCGAGGCTTCTACGAGCCCTACAAGGAGCAGTGGCTCGTCTTCGACCCGGTGGCCGCCGTCGCCCGGGCGGGCTTCTCGTCGATCGCGACGCGCGCCGTGGCGCCACCGCTGTGGAGCGTCGTCGCGACGCGGCCCGAGCCGGCCGCCCGCTAGATCCCCACCTGGTCCGCCAGACGCTCGCGGTGCTGCGCGGCGTCGCCGAACAGCAGGTCGGTGGACTTGGCGCGCTTCAGGTAGAGGTGGGCCGGGTGCTCCCAGGTGAAGCCCATCCCGCCGTGGATCTGGATGTTGTCGGCGGCGGCGGTGAAGTAGGCCTCGGAGCAGTAGGCCTTCGCCAGCGCGGTGGCCTCGAGCAATTCCTCGTCGTCCTCGGCCGCCGCAAAGCAGGCGGCGTAGGCGGCCGACTTCGCGAGCTCGACCGAGACCAGCATGTCGGCGCACTTGTGCTTGATCGCCTGGTAGGAGCCGATCGGCCGTCCGAACTGGAGGCGCGTCTTCGCGTAGTCGGTCGCCATCTCCAGGCAGCGCTGGGCGCCGCCCACCTGCTCGGCGGTGAGCGCGGCCACGGTCTTCGCCAGCACGCGCTCGAGGTTCGCGGTCTGGTCGCCGGAGCCGATCCGCGTCGCCGGCGTCGCCGCGAGCTCGACGTGGGCCAGCTTGCGGGTGGTGTCGAGGGTGGGGACGAGCGTGCGCGTCACACCCTCGGCCCCGGCGTCCACCCGGTACAGCCCCAGACCCTCGTCGCCCCGCGCTACCACGAGCAGCACGTCCGCCGTGTGGCCGTCGAGCACCCACGCCTTGGTGCCGTCGAGCTCGAAGCCGTCCCCCTTCGCCCGCGCGCGCATCGCGATCCCGGCGAGGTCCCAGCGACCGCCGGGCTCGGCGTGGGCCACCGAGACGATCGCGCGTCCGGCGGCGATCTCCGGCAGCAGCTCCTTCTGGGCGCTGGCGTCGGCGCAGTCGAGCAGCGCATTCGCCGCGAACACCGCGGTGCCGAGGTAGGGCGCGCACAGGAGTGCCCGGCCCATCTCCTCCATCGCCACCAGCAGCTCCACGTAGCCCATCCCGGCGCCGCCGTGCTCCTCGGGCACGATCAGTCCGGCGAGCCCGATCTGCTCGGCGAGCTGGGTCCACACCGCCGGGTCGTAGCCGCGCTCGGTCGCCATCTGGGCGCGGACGGCCGCCTCGTCGGACTTCGCGGTCAGGAACGCGCGCACCGTGGCGCGCAGCTCCTCGTGCTCGTCGGTGAAGCTGAAGTCGAGTGCCATGTCGTATCTCCCGATGGTCGCGATGGTGTCGACGGCTCCCCCGCAAGCGACCGGAGGGCGCGCGCAGCGAGCCGCAGGCGAGCGAAGCTCGAGGGACTAGGAGCGCGGGACGTCCTTCCAGGGGATGTCCTTGTCCACGCGCGGATCGCCGGGCAGCCCCAGCACCCGCTCGCCGAGGATGTTGCGCATGATCTCGGAGGTGCCGCCCTCGATCGAGTTGGCCCGCGAGCGCAGGAACAGGTACTTGGCGAGCGCCTCGACGCCCTCGATGCCGCCGAAGCCCTGGCGCAGCTCGTAGCCCGCCTCGAAGGAGAGACCGCGCGCGCCGAGCACGTCGATCCCCGTCTCCCAGGTGTGCTTGTTGATCTCGGCCTGGGCGAGCTTCGCTACCGAGCCCTCGGGTCCCGGGGTGCCGCCCTTCTGGGCCGCGCGCGCGCGCTGCGCGGTGAGCCGCAGCAGCTCGTTCTCCATGTAGCAGCGCGTGACGCGGTCGCGCAGGATCGCCTGCTGACCGGGCGTGAGCGCATCCCGCTCGCGGCCCTTCCATAGCTCGAGCAGCTGGGCGCTCGCGCCGCCGCCCTTGCGCTTCGATCCGCCGCCCCCGATCGCGACGCGCTCGTTCATCAGCGTCGTGATCGCCACGCGCCAGCCCTGCCCTTCCTTTCCGAGCAGGTGGTCGTGGGGGATCCGCACGTCGTTGAAGAAGACCTCGTTGAACTCGGCCTCGCCGGTGATCTGATAGAGCGGTCGCACGTCGACGCCGGGGGAGTGCATGTCGACCACGAAGTAGGAGAGCCCGTCGTGCTTGGGCACATCGGGGTTCGTGCGGGCGAGCAGCATGCCCCAGCGCGCCAGGTGCGCGACCGTGGTCCACACCTTCTGCCCGTTCACGACCCACTCGTCGCCGTCGCGCACCGCGCGGGTGGAGAGGCCGGCCACGTCCGAGCCGGCGCTGGGCTCGCTGAACATCTGGCACCAGATCTCCTCGCCCGAGAAGATCTTCGGCAGCATCCGCTTCTTCATCTCCTCGCTGCCGTAGGTGAGAACGACCGGCGCGCCCATGCCGATGCCGATGATGCTCGCCGGCGGATCGTGGTGCACCACCTTCGAGTGCTTCGCGATCTCGTCCAGCACGACCACGTTCATCTTCGGCGAGAGTCCGAGCCCGCCGTAGCCCTCGGGAAAGTGGACCCAGGCCAGCCCGTGCTCGTACTGCACCTGGCGGAAGCGGACGCTGTCGGTGGTCTCGGGATGGACGACGTCGAGCAGGGCGCGCGTGCGCTCGCGCAGCTCCTCCTCGGACATCGTGCGGTATTCGGACATGGACACGTCTCCGGTTCGCGCGGGGGATGCGGCGGGGCGCGCTGGGGTTGCGGGTTTTCCGTGGGTCGGATATCAGGGGTCGAAGCCGCGCGACCCGATCATACGCGGCCGCGCCGATTCCACCAAGCGACCTCGCACGGCCAGCCGTTACCCTGTCGAAGCCGCAATCTCGGGAGGGAAGGTGGAATCGTCCTGGATCGGCACCGCCTGGACCGAAGGACTCGCGACCTGGAAGCCGGTGCTGATCCTGACCGGCGTCGCGCTGCTCGCCTCGCTGTTGGTGCGGATCGCGCTTCGCGTCTTCGCCTGGCTGGGGCGCCGAGCGCGCGTGGAGGCGGTCGCCTGGCTGATCGACTCGGTCGGGCGCGCGACCACGCTGCTAGCACCGGTGGTGGCGCTGCACCTGACCCTGCCGGCCGTGTCCCTGCCCGATCCGATCGCCGGCCTGGTGGCCCACACCACGCGTCTGCTGGTGATCGTCGGGACCGGCTGGTTCCTCGCCTCGCTGACCTTCGTGATCGATCACTACCTCAAGGCCCGCTTCGCCCTCGACGTCGCCGACAACCTCGTCGCGCGCCGCGTGCACACCCGGTTCCGGCTGATCCGACGGGTTCTCGTGTCGGTGATCGCCCTGCTCACCTTCGCAGGCGTCCTGCTGACCTTCCCGGCGGCGCGCAACCTCGGAGCCGGGATCTTCGCCTCCGCGGGGATCGCCGGGATCGCCCTCGGCATCGCGGCGCGTCCGACGCTCGAGGCCTGGATCGCGAGCGTCCAGATCGCGATCACCGAGCCGATCCGGATCGACGACGTAGTGATCGTCGAAGGCGAGTGGGGCCGCATCGAGGAGGTCACCGCCACCTACGTGGTAGTGCAGATCTGGGATCTGCGGCGCCTGATCCTCCCGGTGCGCTACTTCATCGACCACCCCTTCCAGAACTGGACGCGCGTGTCCGCAGACCTGACCGGCGTGGTGACCGTCGAGGTCGACTACACGACACCCGTCGACGAAGCGCGGGCGGCAGCGGAGCAGATCGTGCGCGGCTCCTCGCTCTGGGACGGCAAGTTCTGGAACCTCCAGGTGGTGGAGGCGGGCGAGCGGACGATGCGGCTGCGCGTCCTGGCCACGGCGCGCGACGCGTCGGTCGCCTGGGATCTGCGCTGCGAGATCCGGGAGAAGCTGATCGGCTGGCTCCAGCGCAACCATCCCGAGTGCCTGCCCCGGCTGCGCGCGTCCGTGGAAGGCGGGGCGCGCGCGGAGGCCGCCTCTCAGGCCTGAGCGCGCACGAGGGCGAGCCACTCCTCGCCGAAGCGGTCGGCCTTCGCGGGTCCCACCCCGTCCACCGCCAACAGCTCCTCGCGCGTGCCCGGGCGCTGCCGGGCCAGCTCGCGCAGGGTCCGGTCGTGGGCGATCACGTAGGGCGGAACGCCGAGCCGGCGCGCGAGTGCGAGCCGGTGGGCGCGCAGCGCCTCGAAGAGCGCCGCCTCGGCCGGTCCGGCCGCCGTCGCCCCGGAGCCGGCGGCGGCCCCGGCCGGCGCGCGCACCGTCGCGCGCGCGCGGCGCAGCGGGGGCAGGAGCAGCCGCGGCGCCCGCTCGCCGCGCATCACCCGCGCGCCGCTCTCCTCGAGTCGCAGCACCGGACGCTCCTCGCCAGCGAAGCCGACGTAGCCCGCGGTCACGCAGCGCCGGAGCACGCGCAAGAGCCACTCGCCGCGGTGCTCGGCGAGCACGCCGAAGGTGGACACCCGGTCGAGGCCCGAGCGCGAGAGGCGCTCGTCGGCCTCGCCGCGCAGCAGCTTCACCAGCGCCCCGGTGCCGAAGCGACCGTGCACGCGTGCCACGCCCGACAGCAGCTTGCGCACCAGGAGCGCCGTGTCGTGGGCGTCGAAATCGCCCTCCTCGTCGACGCCGAGCCCGCGACACACGTCGCAGATCCCGCAGCCGGCGAGCGTCTCGGCCTCGTCTCCGAAGTAGCGCAGGATCGCGTCGTGCCGGCAGCTGCCCCCCTCGGCCCAGCGCAGGAGCTCGAGGAACAGCTGCCACTTGTGCTCGACCGCCTCGGGGCGCGGCCGCTCGCCGCCGTCGCCGCGCTCCAGCAGGCTTCGCCGCAGGGCGAGGTCGCTGCCGGCGAAGAGCAGCACCCCCAGCGCGGGCGCTCCGTCGCGCCCCGCTCGTCCGACCTCCTGGTAGTAGGCCTCCAGGGAGCCGGGGGGCCCCGTGTGCACCACCGCGCGCACGTCGGGCTCGTCGATCCCCATGCCGAAGGCATTGGTGGCGACGACCACGTCGAGATCGCCGGCCGAGAACGCGCGCTGCACCTCGCGGCGCCGCTCTCCGGCCAGACCAGCGTGGTAGCAGCGCGCGCGCCAGCCGCCGCCGGCCAGGCGCGCGGACTCCTCCTCGGCGGCGCGACGCGTGGGCGTGTAGACGATCGCCTTGCCGCACGCGCTGCCCGGGCGACCCAGGCCCTCGGCCAGCGCCGCGTCGACGCGGCGCTGGCGCTCGGCCTTGTCCGACACCTCGTGCGCGCGCAGGGAGAGGTTCGGGCGCGCGAAGCCGTGCACGAGCTGGGGGGTGTCGGCGGGCAGTCCGAGCCGCGCGACGATCTCGTCCCGCACCACCGGCGTCGCCGTCGCGGTGCACGCGAGCACGCGCGTCGCGGGCAGCGAGGCGAGCACGTCGCCGATCTGGTGGTACTCGGGGCGGAAGTCGTGACCCCACTCGCTGATGCAGTGGGCCTCGTCGACGGCGACCAGCGGGCACTCGAGATCCGCGAGCAGCGAGCGGAAGCCCGGCTGGGCGAGGCGCTCGGGGGCCACGTAGGCGAGACGAAAGGCGCCGCGCGCGAGCCCTGCGAGCCGGCGCCCGGACTCCCCGGCGTCGAGGGTGGAGGCCAGGTAGGTGGCCTGGAGTCCGCAGCGGGCCAGGGCCTCGACCTGGTCGTGCATCAGCGCGATCAGGGGCGAGATCACCAGCGTCGTGCCGCGGAGGACGCTGGCGGGAAGCTGATAGGTGAGGCTCTTGCCGCCGCCCGTGGGCGCGACGAGCAGCAGGCGGCCGACCTCGAGCAGCGTCGCGATCGCCTCCCGCTGGCCGGACCGGAAGGCCGCGTGGCCGAAGCGGCCCAGGGCGGCGTCGAGCGCCGCCGGATCGGGTGCCGAGCCCGCGGTCACGGAGCCGGCGGGGCGAGACGCTGGATCGACGGCGAGCCGAAGCTCACCACGTAGACCTCGCCGTCGCGGCCCTGGCCGAAGTCGGTCACCGAGGCCTTGGGGATCAAGAGGTTCTGTACCGGCGCGGCGAGGTTCGCCGTGTCGAAGGTGAAGAAGCGCCCGGTGACGAAGTCGCCGTAGACGTAGAAGCCGTCGAGCGACGGGATGGCGCCGCCGCGGTAGACGGCGCCGCCGGTGATCGCCTGGGCCTCGCTGCGGCCGTGCACCGCCTCGGGCGGCGCGAACGTCGAGTCGGGCACGGCGCAGGGCCCGTTGGAGCGCATGCGCAGCGTGCCCTCGAAGCAGTTCCAGCCGTAGTTCTTCCCCACTTCGACGAGGTCGACCTCTTCCTGGGTCGCCTGCCCGACGTCGCCCGTCCACAGGTCGTCGGTCACCGGGTCGAACTGGATCCGCCACGGGTTGCGGAAGCCGTAGGCGAAGATCTCGGGGCACGGCATCGCGCCCGAGCCCGTATCGCACTGGGGATTGCCGGCGGGGAAGGCGTTGCCCGGTGGGATCGCGTAGGTCTTGCCCGCCGGCGGCGCGCCGTTCACGTCGAGACGCAGGATCGAGCCGAGCAGGGTCATCGGGTTCTGGCCATTGCCGTTGGGGTCGTTGCTGCCGCCGCCGTCGCCGACGGTCCAGTACAGGAAGCCGTCGGGACCGAACTCGAGGTCGCCGCCGTTGTGGTTGGATTGGCCCGGGTGCGGGACCGTCAGCAGCACCTCGTCGGGATCGAAGGTCTCGCCGCCGTCGGCGCTCACCCAGCGCTCCAGGACGCAGGTTTCCAGCGTGCCGTCGGTGTAGGCCAGGTACACCTCGCCGCTCCCCGCGAAGCTGGGATCGAAGGCCATCCCGAGCAGCCCGCGCTCGCCGACGCCGAGGTCGATGCTCTTCTGATTCGGCACGTCGGCCGCCATCGCCTTGACGGGGCTCGAAGCGAGGAAGGTCCAGATCTTCCCGCCCTGCTCGACGACGTACCAGCGGTCGTCGTCGTCGGGGTGCTGCACGAGCTTCACCGGGTTGGCGAAGGGGAGGTTCCCGAAGGCCGGCTCCAACGACGCGGGGATTCCGGTGACCGTCTCGACGCCGTCGCCTCCTCCGGAGCCGCACGCGGCCGCGAGCGCGCCGAGCGCACCGAGGAGCGCGCCGAGAGCGACTCCGGGTCTCCTTTCCCCTCGCATTCCGACCTCACCCCGCCCGTCCCGCCGTCTGTGCAGCGTAAGGGACCGATCGGCTTGACGCCGCCCCGGATCGAGGCTCAGACTGCGCGGGTGCCTTTCGCACCCGAAGAGCCCCTCGCCCGCGACGCTCTCGGCTATGCGGCGGCGCCCGTCGCCGTCCGCGACGATCTCGTCGAAGCCCAGCGGGCACTGCTCGACCACCTGCGCCGGCCGGGATCCTGGTTCACGGGAGCGGAGCGAATCGCGATCGCGGCCGAGAGCCGGGGCGCCGGCACGTGTCGTCTGTGCCGTGATCGGAAGGCTGCGCTCTCCCCGGAGGCAGTTCGCGGAGAGCACGACAGAGCTTCGCTCGGCGTTAGTCTGGCCCCCGGGGTCGTCGACGTCGCCCACCGCGTGCGCACCGACTCGGGCCGGCTCTCGCGCGCATGGTTCGAGCACACGACCGCCCCCGGATCCGGACCGGCGATCGGGGCCTACGTCGAGGCGGTCGGCGTGGTGGCGCTGCTGGCCGGCGTGGACTTCTTCTGCCGGGCCCTCGGGGTGCCGCCCCCGGCGCTGCCCTCGCCGCTCCCCGGCTCCCCTTCTCGCTACACGCCCCGGGGCCTGCGCAGCGACGTGGCCTGGGTGCCGATCCTGGCCCCCGAGGACGCCGCGGGTCCCGAGGCCGAGCTCTACGACCGCGACGCCCCGCTGATCCCCCTGATCGCGAGGGCCCTCTCCGCGGTGCCCGATCACGTGCGTGTGCTGCAGGAAGTGCAGCGCACGCACTACCTTCCCCTCCGCGCCCTGCGCGACCCGAAGCTGGGCCGGGCGATCGACCGGATGCAGATCGAGCTGGTGGCGGCGCGGGTCTCGGCAGTCAACGAATGCTTCTACTGAACGAGCGCCCACGCCTCGCTGCTCCGGGTGAGCGGCTCGTTCCAAGGGGTCTCCGTGGATCTCTCGGCGGTGAACGGTCGGATCGGTGACGACGGCGGGGTCGCGCACGGCGCGCGTCTTCTGGCCTTCACCGACGCGGTGATGGGCGGGGATCCCCAGGCGGCGGAGGCGGAGCGCGCGGCGCTGCGCGCGGTGCTCGCGGACGCCGCCTTCGTCGACACCTGCGCGACGATCGCCGTCTTCAGCGTGGTCGACCGGATCGCCGACGCCACCGGCATCCCCCTCGACGAGGGGCTGGCGGCGCTCTCGGGCGAGGTGCGCCGGGAGCTCGGCCTCGAGCGCTTCGCCTCCGCCGCGAACACGCCCGGCGCCCGCGGAGCCGCCCGGTGAGCGGGTCGGGGCGGACCGACGGCGTCACTCACGCGGTCGTGAACCAGCCGCCGCCGCTCGAGGACACGAACCTGCTCGCGTGCGACCTCCCGCTGCGCGAGGGACTCGAGCGGGAGGGAGCCGGCTGGGCGGCTGAGCGCGTCGACCGTTATGCGAATCGCATGGGGAGCGCCGAGGTGCTGGCCCTCGGCCGCGACGCGAATCGCCACACGCCCGAGCTCACCGCCTTCGACCGCTTCGGGCACCGCATCGACGAGGTGGAATTCCATCCGGCGTGGCACGCCTTGATGGGCCTCGCGATGGAGCACGCCGTGCACGCCCTGCCCTGGCGCGAGCCGCGGCCCGGCGCCCACGTGGCGCGCACGGCGATGCACTCGATCCTCTCCCAGGTGGAGGCCGGCCACGGGTGTCCGATCACGATGACCTTCGCCTGCGTGCCCGCGCTGCGGGCGGAGAAGTCCGTGGCCGAGGAGTGGGAGCCGCGCGTCCTCTCCACCCGCTACGACCCGCGCAGCGTCCCCGCCGCGCGCAAGAGCGCCGCGACGATCGGCATGGCGATGACCGAGAAGCAGGGCGGCAGCGACGTGCGCGCGAACACCACCCGTGCCCATTCCCTCGGCGGCGACGCCTACGAGCTGGTCGGCCACAAGTGGTTCTGCTCGGCGCCGATGAGCGACGCCTTCCTCACGCTGGCGAAGATTCGCGAGAACGCGCCTCCCACCTGCTTCCTGGTGCCGCGCTGGCGCCCCGACGGCACCCGCAATCCGTTCCCGATCCAACGCCTCAAGGACAAGCTGGGCAATCGCTCGAACGCCTCGAGCGAGATCGAGTACCGCGACACCTGGGCGCGCCGCGTCGGTCCCGAGGACCGCGGCGTGCGCACGATCATCGACATGGTCCACCACACGCGCCTCGACTGCGTGAGCGGCAGCACCGGCCTGATGCGCATGGCCCTGACCCAGGCCGTCCACCACGCCCGCCACCGCAGCGCCTTCGGCCGCCTGCTGACCGAGCAGCCGCTGATGCGCAACGTGCTCGCCGACCTGGCGCTCGAGGTGGAGGCCGCCACCGCCCTGATGCTGCGCCTGGCCCGCGCCTACGATCACGCCGGCGAAGATCCCGCCGAGCGCGCCTTCGCGCGCATCGCCACGGCGGTGGGCAAGTACTGGGTGTGCAAGCGCGCGCCGCAGACGATCGGCGAGGCGATGGAGTGCCTCGGCGGCAACGGCTACGTCGAGGACGCGATCCTGGCGCGCCTGTACCGGGAGGCGCCGGTCAACGCGATCTGGGAGGGCTCGGGGAACGTGATCTGCCTCGACGTGCTGCGCGCGATCGTGCGCGAGCCCGACGCCCTGCCCGCCCTGCGGGCCGAGATCGCGCTGGCGCGCGGCGCCGACCGCCGGCTCGACGCCGCGATCGCCCGCCTCGACGCCGCCCTCGCCGACCCGACCGACGCCGAGGCGCGCGCGCGGCGCCTCGTCGAGCAGCTCGCCCTCGCGCTCCAGGCGTCGCTGCTGGTGCGCCACGCGCCGGCGCCGGTGGCGGATGCCTTCTGCGCCGCGCGTCTCGGCGACGGTGGCCTGCTCTTCGGTACCCTGCCCCGGGGCGTCGACCCGGGCGCGCTCCTCACCCGGGCGCTACCGGGCTAGGAGGGCTCCCGCCGACTAGCGCTCGCCTTCCGCCGGCGTCGCGCGCAGCCACACCAGGGTGGCGCCCCAGCCGCCGCGGTCGCCGGGGGCGTCGGCGTAGCGCTCGACGAGCGCGCTGCGCGCCAGGTGCTGGCGAACGCGGTGGCGCTGAACGCCACGGCCTCGTCCGTGCACGATGCGCACCTCGCGAAAGCCGCGCTCGGCGGCCGCCTCGAGATAGGCGTCGACGATCTCGCCGGCGTCGCGCGCCGGGAACCAGTGCAGATCGATCGAGTCGCCGATCGGGATCTCGACCGGATCGGGGAAGAAGGGCCCGTCGTTCTCGCCGCTCGTCACCCCGGCGAGCGTGCGTCAGCCGTCGGCCTCGCGCACGCGCGGAAGGGCGCGCGCGACCTGCTAGCCCTGCTGTGCCGCCTGGGCCGCCGCTTCGCGGTCGACGAACTGGATCCAGGTCTGGGCCATCTCGTGGGTCCGCTCGTCTCCGAGGGCCTGGGCGAAGGAGCTGCGCGCCAGCTCGAGGCTCTTCTGCTGGAAGGCCGTGATCCCCACCAGCAGGTGGGCGTAGGCCGGGTTCTCGAGACCGCCCTTCTCGAAGGCGTGGCTGAGCGCTTCGCTCGCGTCCTGCCAGCGCTCGGCCTGCATGTACACCTGGCTCAGCTTCACGAAGCCGTTGCCGTTGTCGGTGAGCTCGGCGGCGCGCTCCAGGGGCTCCAGCGCCATGTCGGCCTCGCGCGCCGACAGGAGGCTGTTGGCGAGCAGTCCCCAGGCCTCCGCGTCCGGATGGACGACTCCGCTCTCGATCGACTCGCGCATCAGCTGCGCGCCTTCCCAGGGGATGCCCATGAACACGTACATCTGGGCGAGTCGCTCCACCTCGCGCTCCTCCTCGAGGAACCCCTGGGACTCGGCGAGCTGCTGGGCAGCGAGACTGTCCTCGTCCCGGTCCATCTCCATCAACACGGCGGCGAGCTGAGTCCAGTAGACCTTCTTCGGATAGCGCAGCGCAAGCTGCTGGAGGAGCGGAAGCGCGTCGTCGAAGCGCTCCTTCGAGATGTAGAGCGAGATCAGGAGCTGGAGCCAGGGCTCGCGCGGGTCGTCCGACATCTCGACCGCCTTTCGCGCGGGCTCGAGGGCCTGATCGGGCTGGTCCGACTGGTAGTAGGCGATCCCCAGCATGTAGTAGGCCATCGCCGTCGGGTTGTCTTCCTGGGCGAACCACGCATGGAGCGTCTCGATCGCCGGCTTCCACTGCTCGTCCACCATCTGGATCTGGGCCAGGTTGAAGCGGATCGCACTCATCTGCGAGGGCGGAAGCGCCTCGGTCGCGAGCGCGTTCGTGAAGTGCTCGGACGCCTCGTCGTATTTCTCCTCGCCCGCGGCGATGTATCCGTAGAGCAGCTGGATCAGGCCCAGCGGATAGGGTTTGAGCCGCTTCTGCCGGATCGAGTCCAGGATGTCCCGGGCTTCCGGATACTTCTCCTGGTTGACCAGTTCGCGCACCTGGGCGAGCTCGTCGGCCAGATGCCGATCGCCGATCACGTACTCGGAGCCCTGCTCCTCCCGCTTCGCCTGGGCGGGGAGGACCCCCGTGGCGACGACGAAGGCGGCCAGGGCGAGCACTGCGATCGGGGAGCGTCGAGTCATCCGCGTCTTTCTCACTCCTGCATCTGGAACGCCAGGCGCACGATCACGCCCGGCCGTTCGACGGGAGTCCCGTTCTCGATGCGAGGGTTGTACTTGCACTTCTGGATGGCGCGCAGCGCCTCCTTGTTGAAGATCGTGCTGGGCTGGTAACCCACGACCCGGGGATCCTTGACGGATCCGGTCTTCGTGATGGTGAATTCCACCTCCACCCATCCCTCGAGCCCGCGCTGCGCGGCGCGCATCGGGTACTTCGGAGGCGCACAGACGAGCGGCACCACGTCCGTGTCCGCGGCGGCGACCCCGCCGAGGCCGGCGCCCGCGAGCTCGACCTTGGAGTCGAAGCTCGCGGCGATGCCGGCCCCCTCCACGTCGGGCCGCAGGTTCTCGGCGAGGTTCATCTCCGGGGGCGGCGGCTCCCGCTCGGGAGGCTTGCGGTCCGGCAGCTCCCTCTTGCGCGTCTCGACCTCGGTGTCACGCTTGAGCCGCACGAAGTCGATGATCGCTCCCACCTTCGCATCCTCGAGCTTCCCCTCGACGTTGATCAACGACTGCATCAGCCAGAACAGGCCGAAGCAGACGAAGCCGGCGAGGCACAGCGCGACGAGATGACGGATCCGCACGGCTCAGTCGATCACCTGGGCCGCGAGCGACACGTTCTTCACCCCCGCCAGACGCGCCGCGTCCATCACCTCGACCACCAGCCCGTTCTCCGAGTCCTCGTCCGCGCTGATCACCACGGGCCCGTCGGGGCTCTCCGCGTGGAGCCGCTCGATGTTCGCCCGCACCGCCCGCGGATCCGTCTGTCGATGGTTCACCCAGATCTGCCCCGTCCGCGTGATCGACACCACGATGCTCTCGCTCGCCTTCTTGTCCGACGGCGCCGCGTCGGGGCGGTTCAGCTCCAGACCCGACTCCTTCAGGAACGAAGCCGTCACGATGAAGAAGATCAGCATGATGAACACCACGTCGAGCATCGGCGTCAGGTCGATCTCCGCCTCGTCCTCCTGGTCGAAGTGCCGCCGCCTCACCGCGCCGCCCTCATCGCGGCTCGAGGGTCAGGCTGTCGGCAACCCGCTGCTGCTCGGTCTTGCTGAATTTCTCGATCTGCACCGACAGCATCAGCCCGGAGAGCGCCGCCACCATCCCCGCCATCGTCGGCACGGTCGCCTTCGACACCCCCGACGCCATCGCCCGCGCGTTCCCGCTGCCCGCCACCGACATCACGTCGAACACCTCGATCATCCCGGTCACCGTCCCCAGGAGGCCCAGCAGGGGGCACAGAGCCACCAGCGTCCGGATCATCGGGAGCCCCTCCTCCAGCTTGACGCTGACCTGGGAGATCAACAGACGCCGGATCTGGTGCGCGTACCAGGAGGAGCGGTCCGAGCGCTCGCTCCACTCGCTGCGGGCGGCGCGCGCCACGCCGGGATGGACCTTCCAGAAGTACCAGAAGCGCTCCAGCATCAGCGTCCACATCAGCAGCAGAACGCCCCCGATCAGGTACAGCACGTCGCCGCCCGTCTCGAGGAACTCCCGCACGGCCAGCACGGCCGACTGCTCAAACACGCTGGGCCTCCGCCCGCCGCGCGATCAGCCCCGCGCTCTGCTCGTCGAGCACGTTCACGATCTTCTTCGTGTTGCTCGACAGCGCCGTGTGCAGCAGCACCAGCGGGATCGCCACCAGCAGGCCCAGCATCGTGGTGACCAGCGCCTCGGAGATGCCGCCCGCCATCATCCGCGGGTCGCCCGCCCCGAACAGCGTGATCGACTGGAAGGTCTTGATCATTCCGGTCACGGTGCCCAGCAGCCCCATCAGGGGCGCCACCACCGACACCACCTTGACCAGGCCGATGAAGCGCTCCAGGTGCGACGTCTCGCGCATCACCGCCTCGTCGAGCTTGAGCTCGAGCGTCTCCGGATCGACGCTCCGGTTCTCGTCGTAGACCCGCATCACGCGCCCGAGCGGGTTGTCCGCCCGCGCCTGGCTCGACTTCTGCTGGGCATCCACCTTCCGGCCCACCGCCCACAGCACGCCCATCCGCACCACGGCGATGAACGCCGCGATCACCCCCAGGACGATGATCGCGTACCCGATGTAGCCGCCCTCCGGGACCCGCTCGGTCAGGCTCCGCGTGTCGATCAGCACCGCCAGCAGCGAGCCCCGTCCCGGATCGATCGCCACCCGCGATACCCCCGAATCGGCGTCCTCGTAGTCCCGCAGCAGCGACAGGTACTGGGAGGCCGGCTGGCGGCTCAACTCCCGAAGCTTGCCCAGCTCGGGCTCGAACAGCAGGTACTCCCCGTCGGCGATCGCCGAGAACACTCCGACCCGGGTCACCTCCTTCGTCTCCTCGCCCCCCTGCACCGTCAGCACCGGCGCCGGGAACTTCACCACGCGACCCTGCTCGGTCATCTCGCGCTGGATCTCGAACCACAGGCGTCGCAGCGCATCGATCGACGGCAGCTCCTTCTTCTTGCCCAGCTCCGCCAGGAAGGCGTCCCGATCCCCGGGCAGCTGCGCACTGGTGAGCGAGGTCTGGAAGTTGCCGCGCGTGGTCCCCGCCACCTGCCGCACCACGCCGAACAGCTCGCCCAGGCTGCCCAGCCGCTGGGTGAGAGCGGCCTCCCGCTCGGCCAGCGAGGTCTCGTTGGCCTGGAAGGTTCTCTCGAGCCGCTCCGACAGATCCTGGGCCCGCGACAGGTTCGTCTTCGCCTCCTCCAGGATCCGACGCTGGTCGTCGCGCGCTTCGACGAAGCGCTGCTCCCGCTCCTGGGCGCTCGCGCGCAGCTCGGTCCGGCTCTGGTCCAGCAGATCCAGCAGCTTCTGGAGATTCGCCGCCTCGGGCGGCTGCTCCGCCCGTTCGACCGCCGCGTCGGCGGCGCGCGCTTCGGGACTGTTCGGATCGACGGGCGGCGTCTCGGCGCGCTTCGTCTCCGACGGCGGCGCCTCCTCGGCCGCCGCCGCGACACCCAGGATGATCAGGACCCCACCGAGTGCAAGGATCCACCGCTTCATCGCGCCGCTCCCTCGGCCGGCTCGGCCGGCGGCACCGGAATCTCGATCAGCTCGGGCGCCGACTGCTTGCGCGCCACCCGCAGTCCCTGCTTGATCGCCGACAGGTATTCCGAATCGAGCGGCTCCCACTTGCGATCCCGTTGGTTCCACGCGCCCGCCTCGGTCCCCTCGAGCGTCTCGTAGACCAGCGCCGTGCGACCGACGCGCAGAAAGTCGACCGTGCGCGGCTCCCCCGTCGTGTCGATCGTGCCCCGGTACGCCTCGATCGTGCGCCCGTACTCGCTCTCGATCTCGTAGGCCTCCATGATCCGCCGGTACTTCTCCGAGTTCGTCACGTCCGCCCGCGCCATCATCTCCTTCAGGCCCTCCACCCGACGCGTCCGCTCTTCCATCAGGAACGGCACGTCCAGCGACACGAACGCCTCGAGGTACGAGATCATCTCCGTCATCAGCGGCGCCACCGCGCGCGACACCAGCTCGACGTCGTCCACCTGATTCTGCAGCGACGCCATCTCCTTCTCCTGGCCCGCGATCAGCTCGCGCATCTGGCCGTTGTACACGTTGAGCGAGTCGAGCTGCTTCACCGTGCTGCGGTACTCGGTCAGCATCGACTCGGTGTCGTCGCTGATCTCGTCGATCCGCTTCTGGGAGGCGATCGCCTCCTGGTTGAGGGCCTTGCGCTCGTCCAGGGCGACCTGCAGGTCTGCGGCTCGCGCCTGCACGCCGAGTGCAGCGACGAACACCATCGCCGCGAGGAAGGACCTGCCATGGGGGTTCATTCCGATCTCCTCACTCGTTCCTCGCCGGGGCCGCGGTCGGCGGCTCCGGCCCGACTCCGCTCTCGGCTCGACGCTCGCCCCTCGCGGGCGCCGGGGCCCGCCGGACCCCGGCGGGGGACGCGGAACCGGTCGTCTTACCGGCGTTTTCCGTACCTTCTATCTCTCTTCTGATAGAAATGTCAAGATGACCGACGGACACCTCCACATTCTATCCCCCGGCGCGCCATTGTTCTTGACTAGATTGTCAGCAGTGGGGCTAGAATGCGATGCGCCGCAACAAAAGGAGACCCCGGGTGAAGACTTACGAAACGATCGCTCTCGAGCAGGAGGGCCCCGTCCTCTGGATCAATCTCGACCGGCCCGATCGACGCAACGCCATGAACTGGCAGATGCACGAGGACCTGGAGAACGCCCTCCAGGACGCGGAGGAGGACGATGGCACGCGCGTCATCATCCTTGCGGGGAAAGGTCCCTGCTTCTGCGCCGGCCACGACCTCTACGAGGTGGCGAACGACTACTTGTCGGGAAGCTTCGTGATGCGACCGCTCCGCCGCTTCCGGCATGTGGTCCCGCACGAGGTGATCCGCCAGATCTCCAAGCCCGTGATCGCCGCGGTGCACGGCTTCGTCGGGCCGATGGGCGTAATACTCTCGATCTCGACCGACCTGGTCATCGCCGAGGAGGGAACCGTCTTCAGCTTCGAGCAGATGCGCGCAGGCGGCGCGGGCTGCTACCCGCTGATCCCGCTGATCATCGGCGAGAAGAAGACCAAGGAATGGCACCTGCTCGGCAAGGCCTTCACCGCCGCCGATCTGGAGCGCTTCGGCCTGATCAACAAGGTCGTGGGCAAGGGTGAGGCGCGGAAGGCGGCGAAGGAGTGGGCGGACGAGATCGCCGCCAACCCGCCCCAGAACGTGGCCGCGAACAAGGCCGCGATCAACATGGTGATGAACGTGCTGGGCGCCGACACTCTCCATGACATCAGTCACATCTACGGATCGCTCGGACACGGCACGGAGTTCGACAAGAGCTTCTTCGAGCTCGCCCAGAAGAAGGGCCTGAAGAGCGCGCTCGAGATGCGCGACAAGGCGCACGGCGGCCGCGAAGTCTCGGGCTTCCGCGCTGGCGAGAAGCGCTAGGTCGAGAGTCGAAACACCCGCCGGTCCGCGGTGCCCGCTCGAGCGGGCGCCGCGGACCGCGACCTCCGGCAGCTCACCATCGAGGCACCCATGGAAGGCCCTCTCGAAGACGTCGTGGTGATCGACCTCACCGCCCACCTGGCGGGTCCCTTCGCCACCCGCATCCTGGCGGACCTCGGGGCCCAGGTGATCAAGATCGAGCCGCGCACCGGCCGTCCCGCTCCGCCGATGGCCGGGAAGGGTCCGGTGCCGCTGTTCGCCGCGGCGAACCGCGGCAAGCAGAGCGTGTCGCTGGACCTGAAGCATCCCGAAGGGCGCGCCATCCTCTTCGATCTGCTGCGCACGGGCCAGGTGCTGATCGAGAACTTCCGTCCCGGGGTGACCGAGCGGCTGGGGGTGCACTACGAAGCCGTCCACAAGGAGTGTCCGGAGATCGTGTACTGCACGATCACCGGCTTCGGGTCCACCGGCCCGCTGGCCAGCAAGCCGGCCTTCGACGCGGTGATCCAGGCGATGAGCGGCGCCATGTTCTCCACCGGTGAGCCCGATCGGCCTCCTGCCCTGATGACCGCTCAGATGGGCGACCTGGCCTCCGCCTGCATGGCGGCGCCGGCGATCCTGGCGGCCCTGCATAGACGCGAGCGCACCGGCCGCGGTTCCCACGTGGACATCAGCATGCTCGAGTCGCTGATGTACCTGCTGCCGAGCCAGACCCAGGGCTATCTCCAGTGGGGTCACCTCCCGATGCGGAGCGGATCGAGCTACGGCTTCGGCGCCATCGTCGGCGCCTTCGAGGCCTCCGACGGGAAGTTCATCCAGGTCCTGTGCCCCTACCCCCACTTCCAGGAGCGGCTCGCCGCCGCCGCCGCCACCGCGGAGGGCTGCGGAGCGCTCACGACGGACCCGCGCTTCCAGACCGCCGACGGACGCCGCGAGCACAGCGAGGAGTTCCTGGGGCTGGTGGCCCGGGCGATCCGGACGCGTCCCCAGGAGGAGTGGCTCGCCATCCTCACCGAGGCCGACGTCCCTTCGGCCCCCATCTACGACATCGCCCAGGCGCTGGCGATCCCGCAGCACGCGCACCGCGGCTTCCTGGGCGAGATGGAGCTCCCCGAGATCGGCCCCCAGAAGACGGTGGGCAGCCCGTTCCAGATCTCCGACTACGCCCAGCCCGAACGGCTCGAGCCGCCGCCCGAGTTCGCCGAGCACACCGAGCAGGTGCTGCGCGATCGGCTCGGCTATCCGCCCGACCGCATCGCCGCCCTACGGGCCGCGGAGGTCATCTAGCCGCGCGGGCCCGCTGGTACTACGGCTGGAACGTCCTGGGCGCAGCTTTCCTGGCTCAGGGCGTCGTCGTGGGCGCCGCGAACTACGGCTACTCGATCTTCATCGTTCCCCTCGGCGATGCCCTCGGCGCGTCGCGCTTCGAGGTGGTGCTCGTCCCCTCGGTGATGCGCATCGCGACCGGCCTGCTGTCGCCCTTCGTCGGCCGCGCCCTCGACCGCGGTCCGATCCGCGCCTGGATGGTGGGCGGCTCGCTCCTGCTCGCCGCGGGCTTCGCTCTCGCCTCGGCCGCGACGGCGATCTGGCAGGTGTGCGTCCTGTACGCGTCGCTGATCGCCGTCGGCACGATCGCCGCCGGGCCGATCGCCGCGTCGACGGTGGTGGCGAAGTGGTTCGTGCGCGCGCGGGGGCGCGCCCTGGGCATCGCGGCCGTCGGCACCTCGCTCGGAGGCGTGCTGCTGCCGCCCGCGATCGCGGCCGGGATCGCCCACCTCGGCTGGAGCTCGACCTATCTCGCGATGGCCGCGCTCGTCCCGCTCGCGATCGCCCCGGTGGTGTGGCTCGTGATTCGCGACCGGCCCGAGGATCTGGGGCTCGCTCCCGACGGAGACCCGGACCCGATCGCCTCCCCGGCCCCGGCCTCGCCGGCTGCCGCCCCGCCCGCCCTGCTGGGCTCGGGCCACTTCCTGCGCCAGCGCAACTTCTGGACGATCGTCGCGGCCTACGGTCTCTCCTCGATCGGTTTCGGCGGCGTGCTCTACAACCTGGTTCCCTTCGCCATCGACCGTGGCTTCGAGGCGGCCGCCGCCGCGTTCCTCCTGTCGGTGCTCACCGCCGCGGGCGTCGTCGGCAAGATCTCCGTCGGGATGGCCGCGGACCGCCTGCGCCCGACCCACGCCTTCGGGATCGCGATGGCAGCCTCGGCGGCGGGGGTGGCGGGAATGGTCGCCGCCGGGAGCTATGCGGCGTTGGGGGTGTCCGTGGCCGCGCTCGGCTTCGGCACCGGCGGCCTGTACCCGCTGCTCGGCGTGCTGATCGGCAGCGCCTTCGGAAGGGAGTCCTTCGGACGGGTGATGGGACTGATGAGCCCCTTCACGATGGCGCTCAGCCTGCCGGCGGCGCCCCTGGCGGGCTGGGTCTTCGACCACACGGGAAGCTACGACCCGGTGTTCCGGGTTTTCCCCTTCGTCTTCGCCCTGGCGGGCGTCGTGGTGCTCGCCGTGCGCGCCCCGGCGCCCGCTCGCACCGGGGCCTGATCCACGCCCGACGCTCAGCGCAGGTAGGAGAAGCCGCCGTTCACCGCGAGGGTCTCGCCGGTGATGTAGCCCGAGTCGGGTCCGCACAGGAAGACGACGGCGCGGCCGATGTCGGCCTCGGGCTCTCCCAGGCGGCCCAGGGGCAGGCGCTTCTGCGACTGGCGGAACGCCTCGGGGTTGGCCTCGGCCTGCTTGCGCAGCATCGGATTCCAGGCCGCCGGCAGGATCGCGTTCACGCGGATCCCGTCGCCGGCCCACTCCACGGCGGCCGCCCGGGTGAGGGAGAGCACCGCCGCCTTCACCGCCGCGTAGCCGCCCAGCCCGCGCGGCTCGGGCGTCGAGCTCGCGCTCGAGCCCACGTTCACCACCACGCCGCCGCCGCGCAGGTGGGGATGGCAGCGCTTCATGAAGCGCAGCACGGCCAGGGGCCCCGTCTCCCAGCCCAGCGCGAGCGCCTCGTCCTCGAGCTCGAGGAGGGGGCCGAGCGGGTAGCTGGCGGCGTTGTTGATCAGCACGTCCAGACGCCCGAGACGCTCGACGGTCTGCCGGACGCAGGCGTCGATCTGGGCGGGGTCGGTGACGTCGCACACGATCGCCTCGGCGCGGCGTCCGCGGCGCTCGATCTCCTTGCAGCTCTCCTCCAGCGTCGACGCCGTGCGTCCGGCCACCGCCACGTCGGCACCCTCGGCGGCGAGCGCCCAGGCGATGCCCTGCCCGATGCCCTGGCCGCCCCCGGTGACCAGGGCCACCCGTCCTTCCTGGGTTCCCATGTGCGCTTCCTCCTCGTCGATTGATGTGTTCATTTCGCAGCCGGATCGGGCCGGTACACTCGAATCGGTCGGAACTTCTTGAACAGCTCGGGCTGCTGGGACCAGGGACGGCCCGCGGTCAGCCCCCCGTCTACGACGAAGTTCTGGGCGGTGACGTAGGTGGCGGCGTCGCTGGCGAGCCACAGGGCGAGGCGCCCGATGTCCTCGGGCTCGCCGGCGCGCTCGATCGGCTGGGACGCCGCCATCTGCCGCTTCGCCACCTCGGCCGGATCCTCTCCCGACTCCGAGCGGCCGACGGTGGAGAGGGCGAGGGGGGTCGCGATGAAGCCCGGCGAGATCGAGTTCACGCGCACCCCGCGCGGGCCCAGCTCGAGCGCGACGGAGCGGGTGAGCTGGACGACCGCCGCCTTCGCCGCCGCGTAGGCGTGAGAGGAGTAGCCTCCCGCCAGGGCAGCGACGCTGGCCGTGTTGACGATCGCCCCGCCCTGGCGACACAAGAGCGGCGCCGCGTGCTTCATCCCCAGGAACACACCCCGCACCAGCACGGCGAAGGTGAGATCGAACTCCTCCACGGGCGTCTCGTGGATCGGACCGAAGACACCCCCGAAGCCCGCATTGTTGAAGATGCAGTCGAGCCTTCCCCACTCGCTCTCGGCCCGGGCCACCAGGGCCTTCACGTCCTGCTCCCGGCTCACCTCGGTGCGCTGGAAGCGCGCCGCGCTGCCC
>Ga0315553_10000731_pt1 | contig 28423 bp, 26 predicted proteins | sample SalMarSW160140MG_FD_203099 | JGI IMG/M metagenome (GOLD analysis project Ga0315553, IMG submission 203099) | Salt marsh sediment microbial communities from the Plum Island Ecosystem LTER, Massachusetts, United States - Salt Marsh Sediment SW1601-40 ... | reverse complement strand
TCCTGCAGCTTGTCGTAGGACTGCGAGGTCTGGATCACGAAAGAGATCGGCTTGTCGCGCACGCTCTGGCCGAGCGGCGGCGGATTGCCGGGAAAGGCGAGAACGCCGGGCACGCCGAACAGTTTGGGCCGCAATTCTTGCGCGATGGCGAACTGGCTGCGATGGCGCTCGTTCCAAGGCGTCATTTTCACGAAGCTGATTCCTTGCGAAACCGTCGGAAAGCCGGTCACCACGAAATAGCGGTCGACATCCTTCGTATCGGCGAAGATCTTCTCCAACTCCCTCGCATAGCTGTCGGTATAGCCGACCGTTGCGCCCTCTGGCGCCAGGAAAACGCTGACGATCGTGCCCTGATCCTCGTAGGGCGCGAGCTCCGATTTCAGCGCGTTGAAGAGGAAATAGCTCGATCCGGCGACAGCCAGGCCGATCAGGATGACGAGCGGGCGGACGCGAAGGGCGAGCCGCAGCGTTGCCCTGTAACCGCTGGTCAGCTTGCGCAGGAACCATTCGATCGCGTTGTAGAGGAAGCCGTGCTTTTCCTTCGAACGCAAAAGCTTGGAGCACATCATCGGCGAAAGCGTCAGCGCAACGAAGCCGGAGACCAAAACCGCACCGGCTAGCGTCCAGGCGAACTCGGTGAACAGCTTGCCCGTTGTGCCGGCCATGAAGCCGATCGGCACATAGACCGCCGCGAGCGTCAGGGTCATGGAAATGACGGCAAAGCCGATTTCCCGGCTGCCGACGAAGGCGGCTTCTCTCGGGCTTTCTCCTCCCTCCACATGCCGGAAGATATTCTCCAGCATGACGATCGCGTCATCGACGACGAGGCCGATGGCGAGCACCAGCGAGAGCAGCGTCAGCGTGTTGATGGAGAAATTCAGCGCATACATGAGCGCAAAGGCGCCGACAAGCGAAACCGGAATCGTGACCAGCGGAATGAGCGTCGCGCGCAGCGAGCGCAGGAAGAAGAAAATGATCAGAATGACGAGCACGACGGCTTCGGCAATCGTCGTATAGACGTTCTTGACCGATTCATCGATGAAGACCGACTTGTCATGCGCCACTCTGAGCTGCATGCCTTCCGGCAGGGACTCAACGATCCTCGGCAGCTCTTGCCGGACCGCATTCGACACATCGAGCGGGTTCGCCGTCGCCTGTTTGATCACGCCCATGGCGACTGCGCTCTGGCCGTTGAAGCGCACGACGCGGCGCTCGTCCTCCGGACCGATCTCTGCGCGCCCGACATCGGAAAGCCGCACCAGATAGCCATTTGCGTGCTTCAGCACCAGCCTGCGGAATTGCTCCGCGGTCTGGATGTCGGTCTCCGAAAGCACGGTGAATTCGCGCTGGTCGCTCTCGATGCGGCCGGCCGGAACCTCGACATTTTGCCGGCGCAGCGCATCCTCGACGTCCTGCGGCGTCAGGCTGTAAGCGGCGAGCCGTTCTGGATCGAGCCAGATGCGCATCGAATAGCGCCGCTCGCCGAAAATACGGATCTGCGCGACGCCGGGGAGCGTCTGGAGCCGGTCCTTCACAAAGCGGTCGGCATAATCGGTAATCTCGAGCGGTGAATGCCGATCGCTGAAGAAGGCGAGATAGATGATCGGCTGCGCATCCGCCTCGACGCGCTGAATGACGGGTTCCTCGATCTCATCGGGCAGGCGTCCGCGCACCCGGCCGACCCGGTCGCGCACATCGGCAGCGGCGGCATCCGAATCGCGGTTCAGCTTGAAGCGGATCGAGATCTGGCTGTTTTCCTGCCGGTTGATCGAGGTGATGTAATCGATGCCCTCGATCCCGGACAGGGAGTCTTCGAGAACCTGCGTCACCTGGGTTTCGATGATCGCCGCGCTCGCGCCGCGATAGGTGGTGTTCACGGTGACGACGGGCGGGTCGATATTGGGATATTCGCGCACCGTCAGGCGCTGATAGGAGACAAGCCCAATGAGGGTGATCACGAGGCTCAGCACCGTGGCGAAAACCGGCCGGCGGATGGAAACGTCGGAAATGATCAAGGATTTCAGGCCCCCTTGCCGGTCGTGCTGGCGGAACGGTCGGTTCCCTCGCCCTTGGCGCTTGCTGCGTCATTGATCACTCGCACCGAAGCGCCATCGCGGATTTTCTGCTGCCCGGCCGTTACCACCACATCGTCCGCACTGAGCCCTTCGACGATTTCGACCCGTCCGTCCCGGCGCGTGCCGATCCTGACCTTGGTCTGCTTGGCCTTGCCGTCGATGACCCGATAGACGAACTGATCATCGCCTCGCGGCACGATCGCCTGCTCAGGCACCGTCAGCGCGTTCGGCTTCAGGTCCAGGATAAGCGTCACGCGGGCGAAGAGGCCCGGACGAAGCAGGCGCTCGCTGTTATCCACGCGGGCGCGAATGACGATGCTGCGCCCCGCCGCGTCGATGCGCGGGTCGATGGCGTAGACTTCGCCCTTGAAACTGCGGCCGGGATAGGCGTCGACGGAGATTTCGATGGCCTGGCCGGTGCGGATGGCAGCCAGATATTTCTCCGCGACGCGAAAATCGGCCTTCACGGGATCGATCTCTTCCAGATTGAAAAGATCCTCGCCGGCCGTGACATAGTCGCCGACGCTCACCTGGCGCAGCCCGGCAATTCCGTCGAACGGGGCGGTAATGCGGGTCTTGGCCAATTTCACCTTGGTAAGCTCGACCGCCGCCGTGCCGACATCGAGATTGGAGCGCGCCTCGTCGCGGGACCGGGCGGTCGCCACCTTGCCGGAATAGAGCTCGTCGATGCGCTTGAAATTGCGTTTGGCGAGTTCGAGACGCGCTTCGGCTTCGGCAAGCTCGGCGCGGTTGAGGGAATCATCGAGCTTGATCAGGAGGTCGCCCTTTTTGACCGGTTGGCCTTCCTGAAAGCCGATTTCGACAATCCGTCCGGCGATTTCAGGCCGCACGATGACGGATTCGTTCGAACTGAGGCTGCCGACGGCCGTCACCCGCTCCGAAAGCGTGCCTGTGGCAACCTTTGCCGCCTCGACGGGCACGGCCGGCCGGCCCGATGGCTGCGCCGAGGCTCCGGCGGCATAAAGACACAGGAGAAACGCAAGAAATAGACGCACGATGTGCTCCGAACCAAACAGGATCTGCTCTATCGAGCGGATACCGACGAGACCACAGCCAAGAGACACCATTCCGGCTCTTGGCGGTCTTACCCTGCATTATGCGGCAGGGAAGGTTTAGAGCCAGTTAGATCAAACGTCTTGGCCAAAACGCGCACACTCCGCACGCCCGGCCTAAAGATGGTTAAAGAGTTGTTGAAGGGCAAGTGATTTTGCTGCCGGGTACGGCGGGCGTGAGCGCATCCTCAACTAGTGGCGGCGAAGTTGGCTGCAGCAGGGTGAACTCTTCGTGAACGGTCGGCCCGGCGGATGGAACGGAGAACGAGCGTAAGGATCGCAATGCTTCACCAAAGACGCTGCGAACTTTGCAAAGGGGCGATGTTGTCTGTATTTCAGGCGCGTTCAAGCGGTGTAAAGCCTCGGTCTGGTGAATAGGGCAGGATCGATCGCGATGATCGGTCAACGGCTGTGAGGGGCGTGATTCGAGAACGTTCGGCAAGATCGAGGGAGATAGGTCTTTGCGCATCAGATATGTCATTATCGCCGGCCTGGTCGCGGTCGGCGCTGCAATCGCTCTGTGGTACTATCTCCGGCCGGCTGTGGTCAGCGTCGTCACACCGCATCGGGGTGATGCCGCCGAGATCGTCTATGCCAGCGGTGTGGTCGAGCCCCGGACCTGGGCCAAAGTCACCTCGCTCGTGCGTGAGCGGATCGTGGAGCAGTGCAATTGCGAGGCGCAGACGGTCGAAGTAGGCGCCGTCCTTGCTCGGCTCGATGATAGCGAGGCCAAGGCGACGCTCAATGAGCTCGAAGCGCGGCTGAGCCTTGCGCGGGAGAACCTGTCGCGCCTGTCAATCTTGTCGGAGCGGCGGGTCGCCAGCCAGCAGGCGCTCGATCAGGCTCGCACCGAGGTCGATCAGGTCGAGGCGCTCCTTGCGGCGCAGAAGGCCCGGCTGGAGAACTATATTATTCGCGCACCGATAGCCGGCGTCGTGCTGCGCCAGGATGGCGAGGTCGGAGAGATCGCCGAGCCGGGCGATGTGCTGTTCTGGGTCGGCCAGCCAACGCCGCTCCTGGTCGTCGCGGATGTGAACGAGGAGGACATTCCGCGCATCGAGCTCGGCCAGCGGGTTCTGCTTCGCTCCGATGCCTTTCCCGGCAAGGCGCTGGAAGGGAGCGTTGACAGCATCACGCCGAAGGGCGATCCGGTGACGAAGACCTATCGCGTGCGCATCGCGCTGCCGGGCGACACGCTGCTCCGGATCGGCATGTCGACGGATGTGAACATCGTCACCCGCGTTGCGGAGAATGCGCTGCTGGTCCCCTCGCTCGCCGTGCAGGGCGACAGTCTCTATGTCGTCGAAGCGGGCAGGGCGCAGCGGCGTGAGGTCGAAATCGGCATTCGGGGAATGAAAGACGTGCAGATCTTGTCGGGTCTTGCCGAGGATGCGCAGGTCATTGCGTCCTACCCGGCCGATTTGGCGGACGGTGCGCGCGTGACAATCGCAAAGGAGTAGGCGTCCCATGCGCCTGATTATCGAGATCGCCATCACCCATGTTGTCGGGCGCGGCCGGCAGACAATGGTCGCGATTTTGGGTGTCGCGGTCGGTGTCGGCTTCTCCATCGCCATGGCGGCGCTCATGCAAGGCAGCCAGAACGATTTCATCGAGCAGCTCGTCAATGAGATGCCGCATGTGCAGATCACCGATGAACGCCGCTCGCCGCCGCGTCAGCCGGCAGAAGACGTGTTCGACGCGGTCGATATCCAGAGCCTGCGGCCGCGTGAGGACCGTCGCGGCATCATCAACCCGACCGCGGCGCTGACTTGGCTCGAAGGCTGGGTGCCGGGGCGCTTTGCGCAAAGCCTGCGGACGCAGGGCGTGATCCGCTTCGCCGGGCGCGATGTCGGCGCATCGATCGTCGGCATCGATCCGGAGAAGGAGGCCGGTGTTTCCCCGATCATCGACGACTTCCGGCAGGGCAGTTTCGCCGCGCTCGCCGCCGGCGGCAACAATGTGCTGATCGGCGATACGATGGCGGAGAAGCTTGGCGCGAAGCTCGGCGACACGATCACCGCCGTTTCGTCGACGGGGCTCACGCGGAACTTCAAGATCGTCGGCCTCTTCCATACCGGCACGACGGCGCGCGATGAGGGCGAAGCCTATGTGCTCCTGAAAAATGCTCAGATCCTCAGCGAGCGGGCCAACGCCATCAATGAGATCCGCATCAAGCTGAATGATCCCGGCGCAGCCCCGATGGTCGCGCGGCGCGCGGAGGCCGACCTCGGCTATAAGGCCGAGGCGTGGCAGGAGGCGAATGAGTCGCTTCTCGAAGCGCTCGTCGTGCGCAATGTGATCATGTACACGGTCGTCGCCGCGATCATGCTCGTTGCGGGCTTCGGCATCTTCAACATCGTCTCGACGATCACCCATGAGAAGGCGCGCGATATCGCCATCATGAAGTCGCTCGGCTTTCGGCAGAGCGATATGCGGCGGATCTTTCTGCTGGAGGGCGTCACCATCGGGACGATCGGCTCCCTGTCCGGCTGGGTCGTCGGCTTCCTGCTGGCTTATATCCTTTCCAATATCCGTTTCGAGCTGTCCGCAGGCGGACGGGAGATCACCAGCCTGCCGGTCGCCTGGAGCTTTCTGCATTACATTATCGCCTCCAGCTTCGCGCTCGCCTCGGCCGCTCTTGCAGGCTATCTTCCGGCGCGCAAGGCTGCGCAGCTGAACCCCGTCGAAATCATCCGGGGCGCGGCATGACGGTGCTCCTCGAAGCCAGGGACCTGGTCAGGATCCTGCCGGCGGTCGTTCCGGTGACGCTGGTGGACGGCGTCTCGATGACCGTTCACGAAAAGGAGTTCATCGCCATCACGGGTCCGTCCGGCTCGGGCAAGTCCTCGCTGCTCTATCTTCTCGGTCTGCTCGACCGGCCGACCAGCGGAACGCTGTATATCGGCGGGAAGGACACCGAGCCGATGAACGAGATCGAGCGGGCGCAGACGCGGCTCGTCATGCTCGGCTTCGTCTTCCAGTTTCACTTTCTGCTGCCCGAGTTCACCGTGCGCGAGAATGTCGAGATCCCGATGCGCAGGCTGGGGAGGCTCTCGCGAGCGGCGATGCGGCAACGCGCCGACGATCTGTTGAATTCGCTCGGATTGGAGGGCCATCTCGACAAGCGTCCCGACCAGCTTTCGGGCGGCCAGCGCCAGCGCGTCGCCGTCGCCCGCGCCCTTGCCAACGATCCGCCGCTCGTGCTCGCCGACGAACCGACCGGCAGTCTCGATTCCCATAGCTCCGAGCAGGTCTTCGAAATTCTGAAAGAGCTGGTGCGCGAACGCGGCAAGACGGTGATCTCCGTCACCCACGATCTCGACATGGCCGAGCGCATGGATCGGCGGATTCATTTCGTCGATGGCCGGATCGAAAGCGAAACGCGCCCCAATCGCACTGCCGCGCCGGCTGAGGCGAAATAGGCGCCGCTTCCGGCTCGGCAGCCGGGAGGTCCCGTGCCAACTCGCCGAAGTGCCGGCCGGTATGCCCCGCGGGCCGATCCCGCTTAACCATCGGCCGCGTCCGGCTCTTCCATGCTGCGCGGGGGACGGCCGTTTCCCTTCTTGAACGGCACCATTCCGGCGCGGGCGAGTTCGTCGGCGCGCTCATTCTCCGGCTCTCCCGCATGGCCCTTGACCCAGCGCCATTCGATGCGGTGGCGCTGACGGGCCTCGTCCAGCTTCTCCCAGAGGTCGGCATTCTTAACCGGCTGCCTGCCAGCGGTCCGCCAGCCATTCTGCTTCCACTTGCCGATCCACTCGGTGATACCCTTGCGCAGATATTCGGAGTCGGTATGGAACTCGGCGCAGCAAGGCCGCTTCAGCGCCGTCAGCGCCTCGGTCGCCGCGCGCAGCTCCATGCGGTTGTTGGTGGTCTCCGGCTCGCCCCCGTTGATCTCCTTGCGCTTGTCGCCGTAGATCAGCACCGCTCCCCACCCTCCGGGGCCGGGATTGCCGGAACACGCGCCATCGCTGTAAATGATCACCGGCTTGCAGTCTTTTTGCGTGGTCCTGCTCAAAGTCCGTAATCCTTTGCGGTATTGACCTGCTGGTGAAAGCGCAGCTTGCGCCGATATTCGAGAGGGTCCTTCGGCTTGACCAGGGCCGTCTCGTCCGTGTGGAACCAGTCATAAAGACGGGTCAGCAGGAAGCGCAAGGCGGACCCGCGCGCCAGGATCGGCAGGGACTGGATTTCCTGCTCCTCGAGGGGTCGCTTTTTGGTATAGCCCCGGAGCATGGCGCGCGCCTTGGTGATATTGATCGCGTTGGGCTGCTCGAAGCACCAGGCGTTGAGACAGATCGCCAGGTCATAGGCGAGGAAATCGTTGCAGGCGAAGTAGAAGTCGATCAGGCCGGAGATCCGGTCATCGAGAAAGAACACATTGTCCGGAAACAGATCGGCATGAATGACGCCGCCCGGCATGCCGGACGGCCAGGCGCCCTCCAGGAATGCGAATTCCTGCTCGATCTCCCCGGCCAAGCCTTCGGCAAGCTCGTCGGCGCGTCCCGCCGTTTCGTCAACCAGCTTCTTCCAGCCGCTCACCGACAGGGCATTCTCGCGCCGGAGCCCGAAGCTGCGCCCTGCCAGATGCAATGCGGCAAGCGCCTTGCCAAGCTCGGCGCAGTGTTCGACACGCGGGCGGCGAACGGAATAACCCTCAAGATAGCTGATCAGCGCGGCCGGGCGGCCGGCCAATTGCTGCAGCGTCTCTCCCGAACGGTCACGGATCGGAATGGGGCAGGGGATGTTCTGCTCCGCAAGATGCTCCATCAGTCCAAGGAAAAAAGGCAGATCGCCGGCGCTGACGCGCTTCTCGTAGAGGGTGAGAAAAAACGGCCCCTTGGAGGTTGTGAGAAAATAGTTGCTGTTCTCGACCCCCTCGGCGATGCCCTTGACGGAGACCAGAGATCCCACCTCATAGCGGCTCAGAAATTCCTGAAGGTCTTCGTCGGAGACGTCCGTATAGACTGCCATCGAGGCTCAAGCCGCGCTGTCCTGCAACGCTTTGGGAAGTTTAAAGACCACATTTTCGGTGGCGGTTTCTGCGATCTCGACACGGGTCGCATAAACCTCGCCAAGGCCGGCAATGACGTCCTGCACGAGATATTCAGGCGCCGATGCGCCGGCCGTCACGCCGATTGTGCTCAGATTCTTCAGCCTGTCCCAAGGCAGATCGCGCACGGTTTGCACAAGCATTGCATTTGCGCAGCCCGCCTTTTTCGCCACTTCCACCAGCCGCATCGAATTGGAGCTGTTCGGCGCGCCGATGACAAGCACGGCGTCGGCCCTCGGCGCGATCGCCTTCACAGCCTCCTGCCGGTTGGATGTCGCATAGCAAATGTCGTTCTTGCGCGGCCCGACGATGTTCGGGAGCCGCCGTTTCAGCACATCCAGGATCTCGCGCGTATCGTCGACGGAAAGCGTCGTCTGCGTGACATAGGCCAGCTTCTCGGGATCGCGCGGCGTGAAGCGCTCCGCATCCTCCACGGTCTCGATCAGCTTGACGGCGCCCTCGGCAAGCTGCCCCATCGTCCCGATCACCTCGGGATGTCCCGCATGGCCGATAAGGAGGACTTCGAGGCCCCTTTCATGCTGCTGTTCCACCTGAACGTGCACTTTCGAGACGAGCGGGCAGGTGGCATCCAGATGAAAGAGCTTCCGCCGGGCGGCATTCTCCGGCACGGCCTTGGGTACGCCATGGGCAGAAAACACGACCGGCGCGTCCGTGTCCGGGATCTCGTCGAGCTCCTCCACGAACACCGCGCCCTTGGCCTTGAGCGCTTCCACCACCGTCCGGTTGTGAACAATTTCGTGCCGAACGTAGACAGGCGCGCCAAATCGCTGCAAAGCCAGCTCCACGATCTGGATCGCACGGTCGACGCCGGCGCAAAAGCCGCGCGGGGCCGCGAGAAGGACCGTCAGCTTCGGCTTGGCGTCAGCCGGATCGGCGGAATGGTCCCTATTCTGGATCGAAGTCATATGGGGTAAGCCTTGTCCTAAAGTCGCGTTTGCCCGATTACGCCACGGGCGCGCCATACTGGCAATATAAGGCGACTCAGTTAGCTTATCGACGGGGACGATGCGAGATCGGGATTTCCACTGGTGTGGTTCTAACAGGTGGTGTGGTTCTAACAGGAAATCGCCCGAAGAAACAGTGAACGCGTCACAGAGTGTCCGTAATCCGGCGTTAATCGGTAGATTCCGGACGAACTAGATCAACTTGACCGCGTCCATTTGGACGCGCGTTGCACTAGACCTAATCGATTGCGAGGGGCAAATTGAACCAGAGCTTCTGGGGTGTCATGGCCCGGCATGGACTGCGCATGACGGCGCTTCTGAGCCTTTGCGGTGCGCTTGCGGCCTGCGGCGTGTCGCAACTGACCTCGCCGTTCCAAAGCGGTATTTTCGGGAGCAGTGACGAGGACGAGAAGAAAACGGCCGAATCGCCGGTCACGCCGTCCAGTCTTGCGGCTGCGGCGCAGACGGGTGATACGACCGGCAGCACGCTGACGACGGGGAGTATCGGCTGCCCGCATTTCGACGTCTCGACGAATGACCGCACGATAACCTTTCATGCGCCCGGACTGGGCAATGACAGTCTCTCCGTGATGCATCGCGGCGAGATCACCAAGACCGCGCGCGAATGCGGACCGTCCTCCGACGGCCTTTCGATCAAATACGGCTTCTCCGGCCGTGTCCTGCTCGGCCCGAGGGGGAAGGCCGGGTCGATTACGCTTCCGGCGAAGCTGACGGTGGTCGAAGGGACGAAGGGCACGCTGAAGACCGAGAATATCCGGGTTGTCGTCAATGTACCGGCCGGCTCGACCGCGGGCAATTTCTCCGAAGTCCGGGAGATCGACCTGCCGATTGAGCAGGGCGCATCGCCCAAGAGCTACCGTCTCTATATCGGTTTCGACCGCTCGGCCTCCGGCGCAAGCTGAGCCTGCGCAACAGGTTCGGTGTCCTTCCTGATGAGGGGCTATACCCGCATGGCGATCCGCGCTTAAGGAGTCAATAAACCCCGGCACTGGGGCACCGCCGCGTTGAAACTGCAAGCGAGTTCCGTTATCTGTAGGGCCTAGCCGTATGACGTTTGCGGAAGAGACCGGCCTTGCCGGCGCCGAAGGAGCAACCGCCCCGGAACCTCTCAGGCAAAAGGACCGCTAGCGGACGGCACTCTGGAAAGCAGCCTTGGCGATCTGCTCAAGGCTCACCGACGGTGTAAGCTGTGTCGCAGGAATGCGCGATGCGGCGAATTCTCTCAGGTCGTACGACAGAGGGGGCTTAGCGTCCAGATAAGCTGGGCAGTTGAGCTCTTGCCTTCGTGGATCTGATAATGGCGGCGACCGATCGAAATTCTTCCCAAGCAAGCCTTAAGCGCACGCCGCTCTACGCCCTGCATGTCGAGCTGGGTGCAAAGATGGTGCCCTTCGCCGGCTACGAGATGCCGGTGACCTTTCCCCAGGGGCTGATCAAGGAACATCTGCATACGCGTGAGGCCGCGGGGCTGTTCGACGTCTCCCATATGGGACAGGCGGTGCTGAGCGGTCCGAGCCATGCGGAGACGGCGGCCGCGCTGGAAGCGCTTGTCCCCGGCGAGATTGCCGGATTGAGTCCGGGCCAGCAGCGCTACACACAGCTGATGAATGAGGCGGGCGGCATCATCGATGATCTGATGGTGACTCGCCCGGCCGCGCCGGAAGAGGACGGCAAGCTGATGCTGGTCGTCAATGCGGCGCGCAAGGAGATCGATTATGCGCATATGCGCGCGCATCTTCCCGCCGGCATTGCGCTTTCGCCGATGGATGATCGCGCGCTCATCGCGCTTCAGGGCCCCGCCGCCGTGCGGATCATGGACCGTCTCTGTCCGCCTGCGGCGCGGCTCGGATGCATGGAGGCGGCGCCGGCTACGCTGAACGGCATTGGCTGCCATGTGAGCCGGTCCGGCTATACGGGCGAGGACGGTTTCGAAATCTCCGTTCCCGCCGATCGAGCCGAAGAGGTGGCGCGCGCCTTGCTGAATTTCGAGGACGTCATGCCGGTCGGTCTCGGCGCGCGGGATACGCTGAGGCTCGAGGCCGGGCTCTGCCTCTACGGACACGATATTGACGAGGCCACCTCGCCGGTTGAGGCGGGCCTGACCTGGTCGATCGCCAAGCGCCGCCGCAAGCAAGACGGATTCCCCGGCGCCGCGCGCCTTCAGGAGGAACTGGCAGACGGACCGTCGCGGCTGCGAGTCGGCTTAGAGCTCGAAGGCCGGGCGCCGGCGCGCGAGGGCTGCGAGATCGTCGGCGAGAGCGGCGAGGCGCTCGGAAACGTCACCAGCGGCTCCTTCGCCCCGAGCGTCGGCGGGCCGATCGCCATGGGCTATGTTCCGCGCATTCATTCGGAACCCGGCACGCCGGTCAAAATTATCATTCGTGGGACGCCTCATCCCGCAATCATCGTCCCGATGCCTTTCGTAGCGCATCGCTATCACCGGAAGACAAAGTCAGGAACATCCAATGGCTGACATCAGATACACCAGCGATCACGAATATATCCGTGTCGAGAACGACATCGGCACGGTCGGAATTTCCGATTATGCGCAGGACAAGCTCGGCGACATCGTTTTCGTCGAGCTGCCTGAGATCGGCAAAGTGCTGTCGAAGGCCCAGGAAGCCGCCGTGGTGGAATCGGTCAAGGCGGCGAGCGAGGTCTACGCCCCCGTTTCGGGCGAGGTGATCGAGGCCAACGAGGCGATCGTGGCAACGCCGGAACTCGTCAACCAGGACCCGGAGGGCGAGGCGTGGTTCCTGAAGCTGCGGATCAGCAATCCGCACGAACTCGACGTGCTGATGTCCCCCGAGGCCTATAAGGATTATCTGGAGACGGTTGACTGATGCGCTATCTTCCGCATACGGCGGATGAGCGCCGTCAGATGTTGGCCGAGATCGGCGTGGAGGAGATCGACGCGCTTTTCGCCGACGTGCCCGAACGCTTTCTGCTCGACGAAATCCCCGATCTGCCGCGCCATCAGAGCGAAATGGCCGTCGAGCGTGCGCTCCGGGGGCTTGCCGGACGCAATATCGCGGCGGGCTCGGCGCCGTTTTTCGCCGGCTGCGGCGCTTACAAGCACCACGTGCCGGCCACCGTCGATCACATCATCCAGCGCTCCGAATTCATGACGGCCTATACGCCCTACCAGCCGGAAATCGCGCAAGGCACGCTGCAATATCTGTTCGAGTTCCAGACGCAGGTGGCGGCGCTCACCGGCATGGAGGTCGCTAACGCCTCGATGTATGACGGCTCGACGGCGGCGGCCGAGGCGGTGCTGATGGCGCATCGCGTCACGAAACGGCACAAAGCCGTCCTCAGCGGCGGCCTGCATCCGCATTACCGGGACGTGATCGAAACGATCAGCCGCTATTCCGGATCGGAGATCGTGACCTTGCCGCCGGGACCGGAGCAGGATTTCGCCAGCGCCGTCGATGCCGACACCTCCTGCGTCGTGGTTCAGTATCCCGGCGTCTTCGGCGGCATACGCGACGTCAGTCCGCTGGCCGAGCTGGCGCATCGGAATGGCGCGCTGCTGATCGTCGTTGTCACCGAGGCAATGTCCTTCGGCGCCTTGCGCTCGCCCGGCTCGATGGGCGCGGACATCGTCGTGGCCGAAGGCCAGTCGATCGGCAATGGGCTGAATTTCGGTGGCCCCTATCTCGGGCTCTTCGCCACGCGGCAGAAATTCATCCGTCAGATGCCGGGACGGCTTTGCGGCGAGACGGTCGATGAGGGCGGACGGCGCGGCTTCGTGCTGACGCTTTCGACGCGCGAGCAGCATATTCGCCGCGAAAAGGCGACCAGCAATATCTGCACCAATTCCGGCCTCTGCGCGCTTGCCTTCACGGTGCATATGACGCTGCTCGGCGTGGCGGGCTTGCGCAAGCTGGCGCGGCTGAACCACGCAAATGCCGTGGCGCTCGCGGACAAGCTGGCGGCCGTTCCCGGCGTTGAGATCGTGACGCCGCATTTCTTCAACGAATTCACCATCCGCACGCCGAAGCGCGGCGCGGCGGTGATCGATGCCCTTGTCGATGAAGGCGTGATCGGCGGCGTTCCGGCCTCGCGCCTCTGGCCGGACGAGGAAGACCTGGACGGCCTTATCATTGTCGCCGCGACCGAAGTCAACACGCCCAAAGACCGCGAGGCTTATGCCGCCGCGCTCACAAAGGTGCTCGCATGAACGAAATAAGCACGAAATCTTTCACAAAGAACCGCGAACCCGGCACCTATACCGGCAATCGCGGCCTGCAGATCGAGGAGCCGCTGATCTTCGAGATCGGCGCGCTGGAGACCTCCGGTGTCGATGTCGAGGAGCCGGAGGCGTTTAAGACCCGGCTGGGCGGGATGGAGCGGCACGAGACGATCGGCCTGCCCGGTCTCTCCGAGCCGGAGACGATGCGCCATTATGTGCGGCTGAGCCAGAAGAACTATGCCATCGACACCGGCATCTTCCCGCTCGGCTCCTGCACGATGAAGCACAATCCGCGGCTGAACGAGAAGGTGGCGCGGCTGCCCGGCTTTGGCGACATTCATCCCCTGCAGCCGCAAAAGACGGTTCAGGGCGCGATCGAGCTGATGGCCATGCTCTCCGACTGGCTGACCAGGCTGACGGGCATGCCCGCCGTCGCTCTGTCGCCGAAAGCGGGCGCGCATGGCGAGCTTTGCGGCATGATCGCGATCCGCGCCGCTCTGGAGGCGCGCGGCGAGGCGGAAGGACGGCGCGTCGTCCTCGTGCCGAACTCCGCGCATGGAACCAACCCCGCAACGGCGGCGCTGCTCGGCTTCTCCGTCCGTCCGGTCGCGGCCGAAAAGGACGGCACGGTGCGTGCGTCCGCCGTCCGCGAGGCGCTCGGGGACGACGTTGCCGCAATGATGATCACCAATCCGAACACTTGCGGCCTGTTCGAGCCGGAAATCGCCGAGATTGCCGAGGCGCTGCACGACGCCGGCGCCTATCTTTATTGCGACGGTGCGAATTTCAATGCCATAGCCGGCAAGGTCCGTCCCGGCGATCTCGGCGTCGACGCCATGCACATCAATCTGCACAAGACCTTCTCCACGCCGCATGGCGGAGGCGGGCCCGGCTCGGGACCGGTCGTGTTCTCGCAAAGCTTAGCGCCCTATGCGCCTTTGCCGCTGATAAGGAAGGACGGGGACCGCTACCGGCTGGTCGAAGAAGACGCCGGGAAGACTGGTGAGGCGCATCCATTCGGCCGGCTGGTTGCTTTCCACGGCCAGATGGGCATGTTCGTGCGCGCGCTCACCTATATGCTGAGCTTCGGTGTCGATGGTGTCCGTCAGGCCTCGGAAGATGCCGTGCTCAATGCCAATTACGTTCGCGTCGGGCTGAAGGAGGCGATGAGCCAGCCCTTCGGCGACCGCGTCTGTATGCATGAGGTGCTCTTCGACGAGAGCTTCCTCAAGGGGACCGATGTTTCAACGCTCGATTTCGCCAAGGCGATGATCGACGAAGGTTTCCATCCGATGACGGTCTATTTCCCGCTCGTCGTTCACGGCGCGATGCTGATCGAGCCGACCGAATCGGAATCCAAGCAAAGCCTCGATCAGTTCATCGGCGCGCTCCGGTCGCTTGCAAGCGCGGCCAGAAAGGGCGATCAGAAGCGTTTCAAGCACGCGCCCTATTATGCCCCGCGCCGGCGCCTGGATGAGACACGCGCTGCCCGCCAGCCGGTTCTCACCTACGCGCCGCCGCAAAATCAAGCGGCCGAATAGGACCGGCTTTCAAGCATCGCAAAGGATTAATTGAAAATGAACATGGTCTCCGAGCCATGTTCAGTTTGCTTTCGCTAGGATCTTTCTCGTTTTCAGCGACGGCGGTGTCACGCCGCTCGCATTTTGCGAAGATGAGGGAGACTTCAATGAAATCTTTTTCGCTTAAGCTGACTGCTCTTGCATTGGCTGGCCTTGTTGTTGCAGCGCCGGCGGCTCAAGCGGGCGGCCTGTATGATGATGACGACAATGGCAGCACCGCTTATTCCAATCGGAACACTTTGGCGACCTATTGCCGGCAATACCCTGATGCCGTGATCTGCAATGATGACGCTTATGAGCCACGGCATGAGCGGCATCATAGGAAGCATTACAGAAAGAAGGTCTATAACAACCACTGCCGCCCGCTGATCCGGGCTGTCGGCAAGCGCAATCTGGTCACGGTCTTTGCCCGAAACAGCGCACGTTTCGCCTGGAGACGTGAGGTGCGCGCCGTTCATGGCTCGCAATATGCCAACTGGCAGAATGCCCATAATTTCACGATCACCTGCACAAGATACGGTGCGCTGAAGAGCTGTGTCGCACGTGGCACGCCCTGCCGTTATTAGTGCCGGTTGCGTGGAGTTGCGTTCGTGGTGTTTCGGTTGCGTCAGTTGCGTCGCGTCATTGTCCGTAGCGTAGTCGCGTATGCGTTCGAAAATTTAGCCGCTGGCTTTACGCCAGCGGCTTTTTCCGGCTGCTGAACATTCCCAAAAAAAGAAAAACCGGGTTCCGAGAACCCGGTCAGTTCCTCTCCTCCCACAGGACCTGGGCCATTTGCCTCAGTTCAACTTGGCGCTGACTTCTCTAATGCCCTTCGTCACCAAGTTTGCCGCCGATTCACCTTTGAGTTCCCGCGCGATGATTGCTTCAGCCGCGGCTATGGCCACGTCGGCTGATCGAGAGCGGATTTCTTGCACAGCCTGCTCTTCGGCACGTGTAATCTTTTCCTCGGCAAGTCTTACGCGCCGCTTCAACGACTCATTAAGAGTCTTCCGCGACTCTTCAGCGTAAAACTGCGCCTCCCTCCGTGCCATCGCGACGATGTCTTCGGCTTCCTTTTCGGCGTCTCGCCGCTTTTGCTGGTAATCGGCGAGAATCGACTGAGCTTCCTCTCGAAGACGACGTGCCTCTCCAAGTTCAGCTTTGATCCGATCTGCGCGATCGTCCAATGCTTTAGCGACTTTTGCAGGTATTTTGTAGTACACGAGAAGCGCCAAAAACAGAACGAAGGATACGAGAACCCAAAGTTCGGGGGAGGCAAGCATAACACACCTTCGTCACTTTCCAAGCGCTTCTTTCACAGCGCTTTGCAGGTCCGATTTTCCGACCGGCTTGCCCAACAAACGGGCAACCAGAGCTTCGGCGGTCTCGGCGGCGATTTGTTCGACATGGCCGAGCGCCGTCTCTTTAAGCTCGTTGATACGTTTTTCGGCACCGGTCATTTTCTCAGCGATCTTTGCATCGACCGCAGCGCGTTCGCGCTCCATATCCGCCGCTATTTCCTCGCGGGCCTTGCGCCCGATCTGGTGCGCATTCGCTCTGGCCTCGGCGAGCGCCTTCTCGTAATCCGCGATCGCCTGATCCGTCTCTTCGCGCAGCTGAGCGGCAGTGGTCAGATCCCCGCTAATACGGTTGCGCCGCTCCTCAAGAATATTGCCGACGCGCGGCAAGGCAACGCGCGACATGATCAGGTAGAGCAGAATGAAGGTCAGTGCGAGCCAGAAGAGCTGCGGAGGAAAGTCGTGAAAGTTCAGCTGCGGCATAGCAGTCTCGCGCTTGTGAAGATGCTAAAGCGATGACCCGTATTGCATGGGCGTGATCGCCGGATTTGCTGCTCTCTTGCTGGAATGCCGATCAGAACACGAAGAGGATGATGAAGGCAATGATCAGGCCGAACAGGCCGGTCGCTTCGGCGAGAGCAAAACCCAGAAGAAGATTCGGGAACTGACCCGGCGCGGCGGACGGATTGCGAAGGGCGCCGGCGAGATAGTTGCCGAAGATAATGCCGATGCCGACGCCCGCGCCGATCAGGGCCGTGGCGGCGACACCCGCGCCGATCAGCTTTGCTGCTTCTGCTTCCATGATGAGGTCTCCTTAAACTGAAGCGAATTGCGTTTTCCGATGTTTAATGATGCATGTGAAGAGCATCGTTGAGGTAAATGCAGGTGAGAACGGCGAAGACGAAGGCCTGCAGGAAGGCGATGAGGATTTCCAGCCCGGTCAGCGCCACCATGAAGGCCAAGGGCGCCCAGCCGGCCAATACGCCAAGCGCGACGACGAAACCGCCGAACACTTTCAGCATGACGTGGCCCGCGAGCATATTCGCAAAGAGGCGGACGGACAGGCTGATCGGTCTGATCAGATAGGAGATCAGCTCCAGTACGGCGATCACCGGAAGCAGGGCAAGCGGGACGCCGGAGGGAACGAAGAGCTTAAGAAAGCCGGGGCCGTTCCTGATGAATCCGACAATGGTCACGAGGAGGAAGACGACGATCGCCAATGCGAAGGTGATGATGATGTGGCTGGTGACGGTGAAGGCATAGGGGACCATCCCCATCGTGTTGAGGAACAGGATGAAGACGAAGAGGGTGAACACGAAGGGGAAGAACTGCATTCCCTCATGGCCGGTATTGTCGCGCACCATCTTGGCGATGAATTCATAGGCCAGCTCCGCCGTCGATTGAATGCGGGTCGGAACGAGAGCCTCGGCGCGCATCGCATAGATGAAGAAGGCGGTGATCAGGCCGACCGCGATCAGCATGAACAGCGAGGAGTTAGTGAAGGAAAGAAAGTCGAGCCCGTGATCTCGAAGATCGACGAAGCGCCGGATTTCGAACTGGTGCATCGGGTCGATGCCCAGGCCGCCGCCGCCATGACCCGCGCCATGAGCGTCGACCGCCTGCTGGACAGCGCCATGCGTTTCGGCGCCCTGCGGGGCGACACCCGGCGCGGCGCCATGGGCAGCGTTTCCGCCCGCCGGCGCCGCCGTGCCCGGTGCCGTATCGTTCTGATGGCCGGTTCCCCCAGCCTGCGCAAGTCTCATTCTTTCGGCTGCCACGCCCTTACCCGTCGATCGTTCAGAGGTCTTTTTGCATTCGCTGCGCTGCTCTTACCGAATTGATCAGCCCCGCGGCAATACCCAAAAGCAGAAATACAATGAGTAAAAAGGGCGCAGTCCCCAGCCATTGGTCGAGGAAGTAACCGATCAGACTGCCGACCACGACGCCGGCGACCAGCTCGGTGGCGATGCGGAAGGCGGTCCCCATGGCCCTGCCGCGCCTGCCGTCCTCCGGCTCGCCCTGATCCTTGGCACCCTTGCGCTTTATCTGGTCAAGCTTGCCCTCTAGCGTATTGAGCCGCCTCTTGATGTCGCTGTAATCGGGCCCGCCGTCTTGCGGGTCCTTGCCGCCGCCGGACGAAGACTGAACCATGAAAGCCTCGGAAAATCCTTGCGCCCCTTGCGCTGCAGCATGATCAGTTTAGGCAAAGATACCTTTCCGAAATGCCCGCGAAAGCGGGTATCCAGTAAACGATGGACTCTGCGGAGTACAGGATCCCCGTTTGCACGGGGATTTCGTCTGAGTTTGTCGCGAGCGAATCCGTTTCGTCTGATCTTGCCCTAGGAATGTCAGCCGCACCTTAATTCAGGAATTGCGAAAGGGGAAGCCGGTTGCTGCCGCGCGAAACCGGGCAGCGCTATTTACGCCGGCAGGTCGCTGTTGCCTTTGCCGAGGCTCCGCTGCATCAGCACGACGTCGAGCCAGCGGCCGAATTTCAGGCCGACGGTCTTGTAGATGCCCGCATGTTCGAAGCCGAGCGCGGCGTGGAGGCCAATGGAACCGGCATTCTCGCTGTTGCCGATGGCGGCGATCATTTGCCGGTAGCCGAGCGATTCACAGCGGGCCAGCAGTTCGTTCAGCAAGGCGCGCCCGGCCCCCCGGCGGTAAAAAGCGGGGTCGATATAGACGGAGTCTTCGAGCGTGAAGCGGTAAGCCGAACGGGCGTGAAAAAGCGAGGCATAGGCATAGCCGATGACGGCGCCGTCGATTTCCGCGACCAGCCAGGGTAGTCCCAGCGCACGGACTTTTTCGTGCTTCACATGCATCTCGTCGAGCGAGAGCGGCACCACGTCGAAGGTCGCCGTTCCGTGGAGCGTGTGGTGCTCGTAGATCCGCGTGACGGGCTCCAGATCGGGGGATGCAAAATCGCGGACGGTTATCATATGCGAGCCCCGTGAAGGCACGGCTTCTTTACTCTGAGAGCAGACTGAAACGACCGATCACTAACCAACCTCCCGGAACCGCTCCGCCGCCTTCAGATCCACCGAGACGAGCTGGCTCACGCCTTTTTCGTGCATCGTCACGCCGAACAGCCGGTCCATGGTCGCCATGGTGATCGGATTATGCGTGATCACCAGGAAGCGCGTATCCGTGGTCCGCACCATTTCTTCCAGCATAGCGCAGAAGCGGTGAACATTGGAGTCGTCGAGCGGGGCGTCGACCTCGTCGAGCACGCAGATCGGCGAAGGGTTGGTGAGGAAGACCGCAAAGATCAGGGCGAGCGCGGTGAGCGCTTTCTCGCCGCCTGAAAGCAGCGTCAGCACCTGCGGTTTCTTGCCGGGCGGACGGCAGAGGAGTTCGAGACCGGATTCGAGCGGATCATCGCTTTCGATGAGCTGCAACTCCGCCTCGCCGCCGCCGAACAGCACCTTGAACAGCCGTTGGAAATGGCCGTTCACCGTATCGAAAGCATCGAGCAGGCGCTTGCGGCCTTCCCTGTTCAGATTGGAGATGCCCTGACGCAGCTTGGCGACCGCTTCCTCCACATCGGCGCGTTCTTTTTCAAGGCCGTCATATTCCTCGCCGAGGCTTGCCGCCTCTTCCTCGGCGCACAGATTGACGCCGCCGAGCCGCTCACGATCCGCCTTGAGCTTGACGATGTTCTGCTCGACCTCGTCCGCCGCGGGCAGGGGCTTTGCGCTATCGACGCCGACCGTCGAAAGGACATCCTCGGCCGAACATTCGAAGGTCTCGCGAATATGCCGGGCATGGTCGCGGCGGCGCTCCCGGGCCGCTTCCAGCCGCGCCTCGATGCGCGCACGCTCCTCGCGGGCCGTGGCGAGCGCCTCCTGCGCCTCACGGAGCGCGCGTTCATGATCGCGAACGGCGTTTTCGGCCTCGGCGAGCCGGTTGGCCGCCTCTCCGCGCGCGACTTCGGCCTGGCTTAGCTCATTGAGGATCTTCTGCCGGCGTTCCTCGATTTTGGCGGGCAGCTCCGCCAGATCGGCCAGCTCCCGGCGCACCTCGGCCAAACGCTCCTGCAGGGTGGCGATCTGCCGGCCGGCGCTCTCGTCACGGCTCAGCCAGCGATTGCGTTCGGCTGCGATCGCCTCGAGCCGCATCTGCCGGGCGCGGATTTCCCGCTCGACGCTATCGGCGCGTGACTTCGCCTCGGCATAGGCGTTTCGCCTCGTCGAGGCTTCCGCCGTGCTGGCTTGGAGCCGCGCTTCCAGATCCGCGGCGGGGGTGAGGCCGGCAAGCAGCGCCTCGGCTTCAGCCTGCTGGGCCGCGGCCTCCTGATGCGCTTCCGAAATGCGCTCCGCCGCCTGCGTCAGGCTGGCCCGTTTGCCCTGATGATCCTGAATGGCGCGTTCGGCCTTTGCAAGCTCGTCGCGCTTCTGGACGAGCTGCGCGTTGAGCTGGCGCCACCTGTCGCGCAGGGATTTTTCATCCTGCTGGATGCGGTTTACGGCTTCGCTCGCGCTTTCGCGGGCGGCTTCGGCCTCCTCGGCCTCGCTCAGCAGAAGGGCGACCCGTTCCTCAAGCTCGCTGAGCCGGTTGCGCTCGGCGAGGCGCTTGGCGGCGGCGGTCGGCGCGTCGCCGGCGGCAATGAAGCCGTCCCAGCGCCAGACGTCGCCCTCGCGGCTGACAAGGCGCTGGCCGGGCCTCAGCTGTCCCTGAAGGCCCGCGCCCCGGTCTCGGTCGACAACACCGATCTGCGCCAGGCGGCGTCCGAGCTCTGCCGGCGCGTCGACATAGGCACTCAATGGCTCGACGCCGCCGGGCAGCGCCGGGTCGCCATCCGCTTCGATCAGGCTCCAGCGGACCGGCGCAGCATCCTCAATGCCGGCATCCAAATCGTCAGTGAGGGCGGCGCCAAGCGCGATCTCGAAGCCGGGCGTGACCGTGATCCGATCGATGACCGGACGCCATTTTGCGCTCTCATCGGGTTTGAGCAGCTTGACGAGCGTTGCGACCTCGGTTTCGAGCTGACGCGCCTTGAGCCGGGCCTGGCTTGCGGCCTCGCGCATCTGTTTCTCATGCGCGCGCGCCTCCGGTAAGGACGCTTCCAATTCCGCCGTTTGCGCCTCGATCGTCTCCAGCTCGGCCGCGGACTGCTCGATCTGGGCCCGGAGGATTTCGACGTCCTCCGCCGCTGCGGGCGCCGGACCGAGCGCGCGGATCTCTTCGGCGATTTCGGCGGCCTCGCCCGCGAGCCTGGCGGTGCGCCGGCCGCATTCCTCGATCCGCGCTTCCGCCTGGTTGCGCTTCGCCCGGATCTCGGCTGCTTCGGCCGTTGCGGTCTGCAAAGCGTGTTCGGCAGTCTGCAACGCGCTTGCGGCCTCGGCGATGGCCTCGTGAAGCACCTCGCGGCTTGCCGCATCATCCTCGCTGACCGCGCGCAGATCGTTCTCTTCCTCGTTCAGCCTGTTCAGCAGGTCCTTCGCTTCGCCGATCGCTTCCGTCTCGCGTTCGACGTCCTTCTGAAGCTGGGCGAGGCGCGTTTCCAGCTCCAGCTTGCGATGCTCGGCGCGTTGCTCCTCGCGGTCCAGCGTCTGGCGCTCGATCTCCAGCCGGTGCAGCACGGCGGCGCGTGTCGCCTCCTCCTCGCGGAGCGGCTGGATCTTTTCGACCATTTCGGAGCGCGCGCGCATGGCTGTGGACTCCGCCTTCGTCAGCTGGCCGACGGAGCGTGTGGCGTCCAGAAGCGCCGCTTCCTCCGCCGTGACGCTCTCGGAGGCTGCGCTCCAGTGCTGATGGGCCTGGATCGCCTCATATTTCTGCAACTCTCCGGATATTTCCTTATAGCGCTGAGCCTGGCGCGCCTGGCGCTTGAGGCTCTGCAACTGCGTGCCGAGCTGGCCCAGCACGTCCCGGAGCCGCTCCAGATTGCTTTCGGCGGCCTTCAGGCGCAGCTCGGCCTCGTGGCGGCGGCTGTGAAGACCGGCAATGCCGGCTGCATCCTCCAGAATGCGGCGGCGGTCCTGCGGCTTGGCGCTGATGATCTCGCCGATCTGCCCCTGACGGACGAGCGCCTGGCTGCGCGCGCCGGTCGCGGCATCGGCGAAGAGGATCTGCACATCTCGCGCGCGGGCGTCCTTACTGTTGATCTTGTAGACCGATCCGGCGTCGCGCTGGATGCGGCGGGAAATTTCAAGCGTATCGCTGTCGTTGAACTCGGCAGGCGCACGGCGGGACCGATTGTCGATGGCAAGGTTGACCTCGGCCATGTTCCGGGAAGGGCGCTTGTCGGTGCCGGCGAAAATCACGTCGTCCATGGCGCCGCCGCGCATGCTCTTATAGGACGTCTCGCCCATCACCCAGCGCAGCGCTTCGAGCAAATTGGACTTACCGCACCCATTGGGCCCGACAACGCCGGTCAGGCCGGGCTCGATCAGCAGCTCGGCCGGTTCGACAAAGGATTTGAACCCGACAAGGCGTAAGCGCGTTATCTGCACAGGCAATCCCTCATGGCTCGCCTAGATCAACCCTCGTTCAACTGGAAGCAATTGAACGAGGTTAAGTTGATCTATATCAATAAGTTAGCGTAACTTCTCCCGCGTCCATCCCCGCCTTCGCGGGGACATGCTTGGATACACGTTACGCTGGCGCTGGAGAAGCATCGCATTTCCAGTCACGCAAGAAACCAGTGTCACTCTTGCTAAACGCGAACGCGGCGCAAACGAGCGGGTAGGGTCAAGCCGGCTTCGCTGCAACTGCGAGGTGCTTCTCGATGAGCTTCCGCAAATCTTCGAGACTCAACGCGCCTCGCACCTGCTGGCCATCGATGAAGAAGGTCGGCGTCCCTTTCACGCCGAACTTCCGCCCCCGCTGTTTGACCCAATCGATCCCAGCTTTAATCTTTTGATTCGCCATGCAACTGTCAAATGCGGCGCGGCTAAGCCCCGTCTCTTGAACAATTTTGTAAAGCAGCTCGGGTTTCGGCTCGCGCGCGTTCCAACGGCGGCGATTGGCCAGGTACTTGTCATTGATCCGGAAATAGTCCTTTTCCGGCACACAGCGCGCCACCTGGGCGGCTGCCGCGGCGGAGCGCCCGATGGGGAATTCCCGGTAGATGAAATGGACCTTGCCGGTGTCGATATAGGCGGCTTTGAATTTCGGGAATACGCTCTTGTGGAAGGCCGCGCAAATGGGACAGCCGAGGGACGCATATTCGATGATGGTCACGGGCGCGTTCGGGCTGCCGAGCGTCTTCTCGGGGAGGGGGCCTGGTTTCTTCAGCGCAGCGGCGCTGAGCTCGGCGTTCGTTTCGGACGATGCGACCGTCAGCGCCTCAGGAAGTCCGGGCGCACAGCCGGTCAGTCCCATAAGGAGAATGACCGCCCCTGCGCAAAGCAAGCGCCGTCCTGCCGCAACGCCTTTCATACTCCCGTCACCCATGCCGGTTCGCCCCCCGATGGTAAGGCGTCGTCCATCCCGGCAAGGAGCCCATTCCAGCCGGGAGAGCGATCACCTCAGCTTTTGCCTTCGGCGCCGCCGAGCAATTTATCGAAATCCTCGATCGATCCGCCTTTTAACCGCTTGCCGTTAACGAAGAAAGTCGGTGTCGCATTAACGCCAAACTCGGTATTGGCCCTGTTCCGCACCCATTCAATGTGCTTCAGGAGTTTCTCGTCTTTAAGGCACTTATCGAACTTTTCTTCGGTGAAACCAACCTGTTTGGAGAATTTCTTCAGGCTCGGCAGCGGGGTGCTGCCATAAGCCCATTCCTCCTGATTGGCGTAGAGAAGATTGACGAAATCGAAATATTTCGACGGATCGACGCAGCGCGCAAGCATGGCCGCGGCCGCGGCGAGATTGTCGAGCGGAAATTCGCGGATGATGTATCTCGCCTTGCCGGTGTCGATATATTTCTTCTTGAGTTCCGGCAGCACCTCGTTGTGAAACCGCGCGCAATGCGGGCAGGTCATCGAGGAATATTCGATGATCGTGTAGGGGGCGTCTTCCTTGCCCATGACATTTTCGGGCAGCTCGTCGGTCTTCATCAGCGCATCGAGAGGGACGTCCGGCTTGAGCGGGGACTGCGCGTGAGCGTTCATCGCAGGCGCGGCAAAAAGGGCCAGCGCGAGCAGGAGGGCCGTGCCCCGCCAACCGGCGGATAGAACCGTGCGGCGCGGGACGGAGAGCGTAAAGGAAGATAACAGGCTGAACAATTTCATCTCCTTCGACAGATGATCATCCCTGCTCGGCTCAGGGGGCGTGTTTCCTTGGATATGTTGAAGAAACACATAGGGCGAGAAGGTGGCACTGTCGAGTGGATCTAGCGTGGGGCGGATGAATTTGGTGTGAAAGACGTCAACCGGGAGCCGGCTCGGTTTTGCGCTGGCGCGATTTGACGCCCGCCGCCATACGCGCAAATGCATGTTTCAGAGGGCCGTCCGGAAATTCCGCCAGTGCTTTATGCGCGCTCATCGCCGGTTCCCGCGCGGGGCTCGCTCTTTGGGCGTCGGATTTCGGCAGAGGCGCCTGCACGATCCGGATGTCGGAAACGGCACGGTAGCCAAAGGCGGCGTTGATGCGTTCGATCAAGCGCGGCCGTAAATGGTCGACCTCGAGCGCCCTTGCGCCGCTCACGCGGAGGATGAGCGTTGCGCCTTTGTCCGCCGCCGCATCATCGCCGCTTGCCGATTTGCGCGGCCATTTGAGGCGCTCAGGAGCGGTATAGGACGCAAGCTCCGGCCCGGCGATCGCCGCCCAGTCGGTCAGGATCGCGGCCGCCGGAAAGCCGTATTTCTCGAAGGCGGGCCGCATGAGCGCGGGGATCAGCTCGCCGACCATTTTCGCCCGGCGCCCGCGCGGCGACCAGCCCCGTGCCGATGCCGCCCTTTGCCGAGCGGCAGTCTTGTCGCGGATTTCTGCCATGCCCCTCGCCCCGACGATTGGAAATCGAGCAAGACGCTAAATGATTCGAAGGAAAGCTGCGAGAACGACGCCGACTTATGCAGCGCCGGCTTCGTGCCGGAACTGCAAATCGGCAAGCCGCGAATAGAGACCGCCCTCGGCCATGAGGCTGCGATGCGTGCCTTCCTCGACGATCTTGCCGCCATCCAGCACGAAAATACGGTCCGCGCCGAGGACGGTTGCGAGCCGATGCGCGATGACGAGCGTGGTGCGGCCCTGCATCACCCGGTTGAGCGCCGTCTGGACGAGACTTTCGCTTTCCGCATCGAGCGCGCTGGTCGCCTCATCGAGCAGCAGGATGGGGGCGTCGCGGAGAAGCGCGCGGGCGATCGCGATCCGCTGGCGCTGTCCGCCGGAAAGCGTGACGCCGCGTTCGCCGAGCAAGGTGTCATAGCCGTCCGGCAGGGCTTCGATGAACTCGCTCGCCAGCGCCGCATGGGCGGCATGGCGCACATCCTCCTCACCGGCATCGGGCGTTCCGTAGCGGATATTGTCCCCGATCGTCGAGGCAAAGACGGCCGGATCCTGCGGGACATAGGAGATGCGCCGGCGAAGCGCGGTCAGATCGGCCTCGTCGGCCGCGACGCCGTCGATCAGAACCTTGCCCTTCTGCGGATCGTAGAACCGCATGATGAGGCTGAACAGCGTCGTCTTGCCGGCGCCCGAGGAGCCGACGATCGCAACCCGTTCGCCGGAGCGGATGGCGAAGCTCAGATCGCGAAAGACGAATGCGTCGGGTCTGGCCGAATAGGCGAAGGTGACGTTGTCGAACCGGATTTCGCCGCGCGCGGGCTCGGGCAAGGCTTTCGGATTGGCCGGCGAGACGATCTCCGCCCGGACCGCCTTGAGCTCGCCGAGCCGTTCCGCCGCGCCGATGGCCTGCTGGATCTCGCCCCAGACTTCCGACAAGGTCGCGACCGATCCGGCGGCGAAGGCGGCATAGAGAACGAACTGCGCCAGCCGTCCCCCGGTCATCGCGCCGACGAGCACCGAATGGGCGCCATACCACAGAATGGCGACGATACTGGCAAAGACCAGGAAAGTGGCCGTCGCCGTCAGGCCCGCGCGCGCCGCAACGCGCCTGCGCGCCGCCGCAAAGGCATTCTCGACCGCCTGGCTGTAGCGGCTGGTGACGACCTGTTCGAAGGTGAAGGCCTGCATGGTGCGCGGCGCGGCCAGATTCTCCGCCGCATAGGAGGAGGCTTTGGCAAGCTCGTCCTGAGCGCGGCGGGACAGGCGCCGAACCACCCGGCCATAGGCGACCAGCGGCAGCACGATGAACGGAATGGCGGCGATGACGAGGGCGCTCAACGCCGCGCTGGTCAGCACCATCATGATCAGCGCCCCGATCAGCAGCACCAGATTGCGCAGCGCCTGGCTGACGGATGCGGAAATCGCCGTTTTGATCAGCGTCGTGTCCGCCGTCAGGCGGGACATCAGCTCGGCGGAATGGGTTTGCTCGTAAAAGGCAAGGCTGAGCCCCGTCAGATGCCCGAAAACGCTGCTTTTGATGTCGGCCTCGGCACGCTCGCCCAGCCAGCTCACGCAATAGAAGCGGAGCGCGCTCGCGCCGGCGAGCACGGCTGCGACGACGAGCAACATGGCGAAATAGCTATTGATCAGGCCGACATTTTCGCTGGAGAAGCCGAAATCGATCATGCGGCGCACCGCGACCGGCAGTATGAGCGTTGCGGTGGCCGCCGCGACAAGGCCGATGGCCGCCAGGACAAGCACCCCCTTGTAGCGGGTAATGAAAGGGCTGAGCTCCCAAAGCGTGTTCAGCGACCGGGATCGCGGCGCCGTGCGATCCTCGCGCTCACTGCCGGCCGTCGCCACGCCGGTGACATTCAAATGCGGCTGGTCCGGACTATGCGCGCCAGCGTGACCGTTCTTCATAATTCCGCCTTCACCATCCCTGAATTGATTGCCGCCGGGCGAGACTTAAACAGATCAGCCAGGACATTTCTATGCAACATCGCTCCGGTGGCTAAAATTTGAACTCTCTGGCTTGTCATCCCATATTTTACTGCGGTATAGGACCGGGAACCCGAAACAACTCCCTCACTGTTAGGATGTGGTCATCCGGCGCGGGATCATGCGAGACGGAAGGCGATCGGCTATGAAAAAAGAAGGCCACCCCAATTACCACAAGATCAAGGTCGTCATGACCGACGGCACCGAGTTCGAGACCTATTCGACCTATGGGGCTGAGGGTGACACGCTTCATCTGGATATCGACCCGAATACGCATCCTGCCTGGACCGGCGGTTCGCAGCAGCTTGTCGACCGCGGCGGACGGCTCAGCAGGTTCAAGAAGAAATTCGAAGGCTTCCTCGGCTAAGCATTATCCGGCGCATGGCGCCGTATGACTTCACTCAGCGCAACGCGCGTCCAAGCATGTCCCCGCGAAGGCGGGGATGGATGCGGGAACAGTTGCGCTAACTTATTGATTTAGGGTGTAAAGGCGGCGTGAAGCTGGGCGAGCTGGGCTGCGACCGGGTTCGGCCGCTTTGATGGCTGCTTGACTTCGCCGCGCTCGGCCGCGTCGAAATCGCAGATTTTCTGGTGGAGCCGGAACCCTTCCTCGATCAGCTCTCTCAGCCTTGTGGGCAGTTGAGCGAAACCGCGCGATCCGCTGACGCGCGTGATCGGCGGCAGGGCGAGAGGGTCACTCGCGCTTCCGACCGGAGGCAACGCTTCGCCATTCATGACTGCACGCCGGGCAAGAAGCCAGGTTGCGAGCTGAGTGAGCCTCGTCGTCAGGCGCATGCTTTCGGTGGCGTAGGACAGGCTGACATAGGGCGGCAGGCACTTCGATTCGCGCCGCCCCTGCCCGTCGAGATAGTTGGCGGCGGCTTCAACGAGAGCCATCCCCTCACGGAAGAGGGCAAGGAATTCCTCCTTTTCGCTCGCTTTTCTGCGGAACGGAATGGTTACATTTCCGCTACAGCCGGGCTGAGCGGTATCGGAATTCCTACTCATTACGCGAGCCTTACCAACATCGTTAACGCACAATCAGCGATAAGCCTTGCATTCGATCATCTTAAATTTCGCTTTATGAACGCAAGGGATTTTTTCGGAAATAATGAATGATGGCGGGGATGTGCACAGGCGGGCTGGGCACTCGACGCGCCTAGAGTCCGTGGACAATTATCTCAGTGCGATCACGATAGCGGCAAGGTTGATCGTGGCTTTGTAGCTCAGGTCTGTTTTGTCGTATCGCGTATTCACGGATCGAAAGTCTTTGATTTTGCTAAAG
>Ga0315553_10000729_pt1 | contig 28437 bp, 26 predicted proteins | sample SalMarSW160140MG_FD_203099 | JGI IMG/M metagenome (GOLD analysis project Ga0315553, IMG submission 203099) | Salt marsh sediment microbial communities from the Plum Island Ecosystem LTER, Massachusetts, United States - Salt Marsh Sediment SW1601-40 ... | reverse complement strand
GCCCCGGGGGGTGAGGGAGAACTGGGCGTAGAAACTGATCACGCCATAGATGTGGCTCAGGGGGATCTTGAGGTGTTTGCCCACCGCCTCCAGGGCTTCCACGGGCAGATAGCCCAGCTCCTCCTGAATGTCCTGGAGCAGACCCATCAGCGCCCCCTGTCCCTCCTCCGGTGCGTATTGCTCCAGCAGGTGGGTGACGTCGGCAATCCCTGTCTGAGTGCTCATAGGTTCATCCCTTCTGCCCACCGGTGCGGAGGTAGGCGCTCCAGTAGCTCATGCCCACGAACACCGCACCGCCGATGATGTTGCCGATGGTCACGGGCAGCAGGTTCTTCCACAGGAAGGTGAGCCAGCTCAGAGACTCAGGGACCGCCCCTGCGGGAGCCGCGATGCCTCCGAAGAATCTCAAGAATAGCCCCGTAGGGATGAAGTACATGTTGGCCACCGAGTGTTCGAAGCCGAGAGCCACGAACCCCATAATAGGAAAGAAGATCGCGAAGATCTTGCCGACGGTTTGGCGCGCCGCCAGCGCCATCCAGACCGCCAGGCAGACCAGCCAGTTGCAGCCCACGCCCCGCAGAAGCGCCTGGATGAAGGGCAGATTGACCTTGCCGTAGGCGATCTTCACGGCAGCCGCCCCCAGGGCGCCGTCGCTCAGCCGCCACAGCCCGGAAAAAACGAACAGCAGGGCGATGAGGATCGATCCGATGAAGTTGGCCACGTAGACCAGGCCCCAGCGCTCCAGCATCCGGCCGAAGGTTATCTCCCGGGCGATGGCGCTGGAGATCATCAGGTTGTTCCCAGTGAACAGCTCCGCCCCGGCGATGATGACCAGCATCAGTCCCAGGCTGAACACCGCCCCGGTCATGAATTTGGTGAATCCCACGCCGAGATGGCCTGCCATGTCGAAGCTCACCGTCGTGGCCAGCATGCCGCCGAAGCCGATGTAGGCGCCGGCCAGGATCCCCAAAACAAGAACCGAGAGCCAGGGAGAGGTGGTTTTGCCTACGCCCACCTTCTGGGCCACGGTTTCGGCGATGGTTTTGGGGGCAATGTCCTCGAGGCTGGGTACGGGGAAGCTGATCGAGCGGACGATTTTCTCCACGTCCACCGCACCCTTGGCCTTCTCCTGCACCTTGCGCTTGATTGCCTTCTGCACGGCGGAGAGGATCTCCTCCGGTGTAAAGGGCTTGGCCAGGTAATCCACCGCTCCGCGCTTCAGCGCATCGGTCGCGCGCTCCACCGCGGGAAAACCGGTGATCATCACGATTGCCGAGTCGGGGGATCTTTTGTCGATCATTTCCACGGTATCGATACCGTCCAGCTCGGGCATCTTCCAATCGCAGAGGATCACGTCGAAGGAGCCTTCTGCGGCCAGCTCCAGCCCTCTGCGAGCGCTGTCCGTGGTGACCACCTGGAACCCTTCAGAGCCGAAGATGCGGCTGCAGGATTCCAGCACGATCTTCTCGTCGTCGATCACCAGCATTTTCATCGTCTTGTCTTTGCTGTCGCTCATTCTTGTTTATCCCTCGTTTGTTTGATGTTTCTACCAGATCTCCGCACTCAGGCGGCTCTCCAGCCAGCGTTTCTGCTGCGGGGTCAGCTCCCCGATCTGGCTTTGGATCCACTGAATATCCCCGGTAAGGATGGCCAGTTTCTCCGGACCGGTGAGATCGTAGTCCTGCAGGGCCTCCGGCCCGTAGTAGAAAAGGCTGGTGACGAACTCGCTGTCTACGGCGGCTCTCTCCAGGATCCGTATGACCTCGTCCTTGTGGATCAGCTCCTGCCTCTCCGGTTTCTCCGAGGCGGCCTTTTCCAACACTTTCTTCACGGTGATCAGCAGCATATCCGGAGTAAAGGGCTTCTCGATGTAGTCCGAAGCGCCCAGCTTCATCGCCTGAACGGCGCTTTGCACCGTGGCGTACCCCGTAAAGATGACAACCGGAACCGCGGGTTTGCAACGCTTGATGTCCCGCAGAATCCGCATCCCCCCTATCTCGGGCATGCGGATGTCGGTCAGCACCAGATCGTAGTCCCGGTTCATGGCCCGCGCCAGCCCCTCCCGACTGGAGATAGCCGGGTCTACCTCGAAATCCTCGGCTCCGAGTATCTTTTTTACGCTGTCCAGGATGATCTGTTCATCGTCGATCACCAGTATCTTCTTGTTTTCCATATCCGTATCGTACCTCTTGGGTTAGATTTCCTCTGGTTCTTCGGTAAAAGCCCTGTGCACCGCAGCGATCAGCTCATCCGGTGTAAACGGTTTGGCGATGAAGTGGGTGGCACCCATGCGCATGCCGCTGGAGATCGTTTCCGGAGTCGGATAACCGCTCATCACCAGAATGGGCAGATGGGGTAGATTCTCCCTGACGTTGCCTATGAGATACATGCCATCATACTCGGGCATGATTACGTCGACAAGGAGAAGATCGAAATTTTTCTCCTCCAGCATCTGCAGGGCCTCTTTCACGCTGGAGGTGAGGTTGACCGCGTAGCCCTCCGACTCCAGGATGCGCCTGCAGCTGGCCAGCACGACCCGGTCGTCATCCACGATCAGGATCTTCTTCATCCCCGGGCCTCCTCCGCAGGTAAGGAGATCGTGAACACGCTTCCTTCTCCCACTGTACTGCGGACCCGAATCGTTCCGCCGTGGCGCTCGATGATGCCCTGGGACACCGACAGCCCCAGTCCGGTTCCCTTGCCCACATCTTTGGTGGTGAAGAAGGGATCGAATAATTTATCCAGGTTCGCTGCGGCGATGCCGCAGCCGGTGTCGGAGATCTCCACCTCTATGGCTTTACCCTCTCCGGCAGCGCTCGTGAGCCGGGTATAGATGTTGATATGTCCGCCTTTGTCCGTGGCGTCGATGGCGTTCAAAATGATATTCAGGAGGACGCTCTGCACCTGGTTGCGGTCAAGGGTGCGCGTCGGGATATCCTCTCCCGGGTCGAAGCAGAAGATCACCCCTTTGACCAGGGCCTGATTGTCCACCAGGGGGATGGTCTGCTCGATAAGGGTGTTAATGTTGGTGGGCTCCGGCTCGATCTTGGTCTGCCGGGAGAAGTCGAGCAGACCTTTTACGATCATGCGTACCCGTTCGGTGGCATCGGCGATTGTTTGCAGATCCTCCCGGATCTCCTGGTTGATATCCTGCCGCCGCAGCAGCATGTGGGTGAAGGTGAGTACGCCGGTCAGGGGATTGTTGATCTCATGGGCCACGCCGGCGGCCAGTCGTCCCACCGAAGCCTGCTTCTCCGACTGCAGCAGCTTCAGCTCGCTCTCGGCCCGCTGGGATCGGTCACGCTCCCGCAGGGATGAGAGCATCTCCCGAAAGGTCTTCTGAAGAACCCCGATTTCGCTGGTTGAGATCGGTCCTATCTGGGGGGACAGATCTCCCGCGGAGACCCGACGACTGACATCGATCAACCGCTGCACCGGATTGAGGATCCTCTGGCTCAATAGATAACCCATGGCTATGGCGATCAGCATCCCGGAAGCGGTGATCAGGACGAAGACCAGCAGGGTGTTGCGTCGGATGTCGACGTACTTGGCCTCCAGCAGGCCGACGTAGAGGATGCCGACCCGGTTGTCGAAGATGTCGACGATCGGCTCATAGGCGGTGATGTACCAGTCGTTGACCACGAAAGCCCTGTCGATCCAGCGTTCCCCCTCTCCGAGCACCTTGTTTCGCACCTCTTCGGATACCCGGGTTCCGATTGCCCTCCGGCCTGCGGAGGTCATAACGTTGGTGGAGATGCGCAGGTCCTTGAAGAAAATCGTGGCGGTGCCGATACTCCTGTCCCGATACACCTCTCCGCGGAATACAGTCTCGCGTACCCGGTCCACGATCTCATAACTTCGGTTCAAAAGCACGCCGCCATATGCCGTCCCGACCAGGGTGTTGTCCCGGTACAGGGGGACGGCACAGGCGATGGTCATGCCGGAAGTTTCTTCGGTTTCCGTCCGGGGCGCGGCCATCGGGGTGGGGATCAGCTCGATCCGAGCCTGCTCGGCCAGGGCGGGATCCTCGGCCGCCAGCATCTGACGGTCCATGATCACCGTACCCGATACGGTGGACCGCTTTTCCAGACAGAGTAGGGCCGCGGGGTTGCCGGGACCGGGAAGCGCCCCCCCGTCCTCCTCATCCCCCGGGCTGTTGAGGCGGACCAACGCTCGACCGGTGGGGTCCACGATGCCGGCGAAGTCCAGCTGCATTTCCCGGGCCAATACTCTGAGCCGGTCGTGCAGGTATTCGGTATCCTGCAGGGAAACCGCCTCCAGGCAGGACCGTTCCTGCCCTGCGATCTGCAGAGCCAGGCGCAGGCGGGTCTCAACGTTGTTGTAGATCTCCCGGGCGGCGTTCAGATCCAGGCGCACGCGGTTGGTTGCTTCGTTCAGGACGGATTTGTTGAGCAGCTGTGCCCCGACCAGGAGTGAAAGCCCACCAACTAGGATGCAGACTCCGAGAAAGGCAGAGATGAGGCGGAAGCGGGTAGTGTAGATCACGATCTTTCGAGGAAACGATAAACCGATTTCCTTGGGTATGTCAAGGTATAGTGATAAAATTCACGATTAAAAACGGATGGGGGTAGGCCCGGGTCGGCCGCGCGGCGGGTACGGGTGATTGGATCGGGCGTGGGTCGGGGGATGGGAGCGAGCGGGTCGGCGGTAAGGAAAGCACTGGCCTTCGTGAAGGGGTTGGTAGTACATTATGGGCGATGGACTCTGCAGTATCGAGCCGCAATCGCACCACAATTGCGGGCCTCATCCTGGCCGGCGGGCGCAACACCCGCATGGGGGGCGTGGACAAGAGCCGAATTTCGGTCGGCGGCGTCCCCCTGATCCACGGCATCAGTGAATTGCTGAAGAGCGTGTTTTCCCAGGTGATCCTGGTGACCAATCGGCCCGATCTCCATGGGGATCTGCCCGCGGGGGTGGAAACAGTCTCGGATCGGTACAGAGGACGGGGACCCCTGGGGGGACTGCACGCGGGGCTGGAGCGGACCGACGCGGAAGCGGTATTCTGCGTAGCCTGTGATATGCCTTCACTCAGTCGGGAGCTGATCGAGGCACAGGTAGAACGGTTCCTCCGGGCCAATGGGCGGGGCTGCCAGGTTCTGATTCCCCGCATCGGCGAGTTGATCGAACCGCTCCACGGGATCTACCTCAAAGCGTTGGAACCTCTGGTGCGGGAGATCTGCAGCGGTGCCGGGGGATACTCGATCCGCCAGCTTCTGGCTCGGGCGCAAACCTGCTATTGGGATCTGGAGGATACGCCCCGGAACCGCAGCGCCTTTTTGAATTTGAACACGCCGAAGGATCTCGGCATCCATTTGGACGCGGCGGGGGGATAGCCGGGGTGCGCAGCCTGAAGATCATCCGCATCCAGGGGGACCGAAGCGAGGTTCTGCAGGACCGTATCACCGAAGAGATCTCCCTCCGGCTGCTGGCCGAGCATCGACGCATCGCCGAGCTGATGTGCTCCCCCGGAGATCCGGAGGATCTTGTCCGGGGATTTTTCTACACCAACGGCTTCATCCGCTCTGCGGATCAAATCCGCCGGATCGTGGTCAATCGGGCCACGGGAAGCGCCTTTATCGAGCTGGCCCCGGATGTCGATGCAGGGAGCTTCCGGCTGAGTGGAGTGATCGGTTCGGCCTGCGGCTCGGCGCTGCCCGTTGAGGGGGGAACCGGCTCGCTGGATGAGGAAGACGGGGGAGCTCCGGCGGCCCCTTCAGCCACCGGGGATGCGGCGGCCACTCCAGCCCCAGCGGGTCCCGCGGCCTCTGCGGCCCCTTTGGACCCGGTCGACCCCGGGATGCGGATCGCTTCCTCCTATATCAGCAAGCTGATGGAGGAGTTTCGGGCGCGTTCGCAGCTGCACCGCCAGACAGGAGGGGTGCACGCGGCGGCTCTGGCGGACCGGAAGGGGATCCTGGTTTTTCGTGAAGACATAGGACGCCACAATGCCGTAGACAAGGTGATCGGCGCCTACCTGTTGGCGGGCAATGACTTCCACGACAAGCTCGTGCTTTCCAGCGGACGGCTGTCTTCGGAAATCCTCCACAAGGCAGCAGCCTGCGGTCTGCCGATCCTGGTGTCCCGCAGCGCGCCCACGGATCGATGCGTAGCCCTGGCCAGGGAGCGGGGCATCACGCTGATCGGTTTCGCCCGTGGCCGGCGCATGAATATCTACAGTGGGAGCGAGCGGATCGTGGTGTCCGGCAGCGGGGAGGCGAATTGACGATCCCCGAGCAGAACAACTATATTCGACTAGAGGAAGAGGAGAGGGAATGAAAATAGCGCTTACCGGCAAAGGGGGTGTGGGGAAGAGCACGCTGGCGGCGATGATCGCCCGGGTGGTCCGGGATCAGGACAACAAAGTGGTGGCGATCGACGCCGATCCGGATATGAACCTGGCCACCATCTTCGATGTGTCCCGGGCGCGGGAGATCACGCCGATCATCGAGATGAAGGAGCTGATCGCCGAACGCACCGGAACCGAAGTCGGGCAACCGGCGCCTTTCTTCACGATGAATCCCAAGGTGGACGATATTCCCGAGTCCTACTGGGTCGACCAAAACGGGATCAAGCTTCTGGTCATGGGCACGGTGCAGAGGGGAGGGGGAGGCTGCGCCTGCCCGGAGAACGCCTTCCTCAAGAGCCTGCTCGGGCACATGATGATCGCCCGCAGGGAGTGGGTTATACTGGACATGGAGGCGGGGATCGAGCATCTGGGCCGAGGCACCGCCCTTGGCGTGGATTATATGCTCGTAGTGGTGGAACCTAATCGCACCAGCGCGGAGACGGCGCATCGGATTCGGAAACTCGCCGCGGATATCGGGATCAAACAGGTCAGGGTTGTGGGCAACAAGGTGCGCGGCCCCTCCGATGAAGAGTTGATCCGCAAAGCCTGCGAGGGACTGGACGTTCTCGGCTTCCTGCCCCTCTCCGAACAGATCCGCCAGATCAGTACGGGAGAAACCTCTTTGGAGCAGCTCGACGGGGAGACCCTCGAGCCGGTCCGGAACCTGGTGGCGCGGCTATCCTGAACGTTCCACCGCTGCAGATTTCGCTGACCCGAAAGATGTATAACTTACGACCTTCCGGGTTGCGATTGTGAACAACATTCCATTGGTTTGGTAATTTCGTGCGTTTTCTGGTAATTTTACGAAATTACTAAAAAGCTGTTGCTTTTCCGCCGTCCCCTGATTTATACTGTACTTATCAACGTTGGATTGTGATATCGGTCGAAGGACCGGTATGATTTCATCGCCATTATCCTTAGCTGTTGCGACGGGTGATCGCGAGAATGGTTGAGGTACGGAGAGTGATTCGCTGCTTTCGAGCGGCCTCTGATATTATATCCCCCCTGTGTATCACATCGGAAGTTTCAACGTGTAATCCTTCAACCCGAATCAGGCATCAAGATGACAGGCAGAGGCCGAGATCATAGACCCGGATACGGGAAGCAACATTTTTATCGCCCCAAAACCACAAATGGACACATTTCTAATGAAAACAAATAACGGAGGTTTTCCATGGCGCGAGAGCTGAAATACGCAGACAAGGCCACGCAGCAAATGCTCAAGATTGCCGAGCAGGAGCACGTGCCGATGATATGGGACCGCTACGACGCGATGCAGCCCCAGTGCGGCTTCGGGACTCTGGGGTTGTGCTGCCGGCACTGCAGCATGGGACCCTGCCGCATCGATCCCTTCGGCGACGGTCCGAAAACGGGAATCTGCGGGGCCACCGCCGACACCATTGCGGCACGGCACCTGGCACGGATGATCGCCGGTGGCGCGGCGGCCCATTCGGATCACGGTAGGGACATCGCCCATACCCTGCATCTGATCGGTGAGAATGCCAGCAGCGTTTACACGGTCAAGAGCATGGATAAGCTCAAGGAGATCGCCGCGATTTACGGCGTCAAGACCGAAGGCAAGGAGCCGCAGCAGCTGGCCCACGATGTGGCCCAGGAGGTGCTGAAAGATTTCGGGCAGCAGACCGGAACCGTCAGGATGGCCGAAACCGCACCGGAGGCCCGCAAGAAGCTCTGGAAGGAGCAGCGGATATTCCCGCGGGCGGTGGACCGGGAGATCGTGGAGATCATGCACCGCACCCACATCGGTGTGGACGCGGAGTACAAGAACGTGATCAAGCAGGGCCTGCGGGCGTCCCTGGGCGACGGCTGGGGCGGTTCCATGATCGGGACCGAGCTCTCCGACGTCATCTTCGGCCTGCCCAATCCCCTGAAGACCCTGGCCAACATCGGCATCCTCAAGAAAGATCATGTCAATCTCATCGTGCACGGACACGAACCCACCCTCTCCGACATCATCGCCGTGATCAGTCAGGAACCGGAGTTGGTGGAGAAGGCCAAGGCGGTCGGGGCCAAAGGGATCCAGCTGGGCGGGATCTGCTGCACCGCCAATGAGATCATGATGCGCCACGGCATACCCCTCTGTGGGAGCTACATGCAGCAGGAGCTGGCCCTGATGACCGGGGTCGTGGACATGATGGTGGTGGACGTGCAGTGCATCTGGCCGGGCCTGGAAAACACGGCCAAGTGCTTCCACACCAGGCTGGTCACCACCTCTCCGAAAGCCAAGATGCCCGGCTTCGAGCACATCGAGTTCGAGGAAGAGCGGGCGGCGGAGATCGCCAGGAATATCATCGAAGAGGCGATCAACAACTATCCCAACCGGAAAGGACGCACAACCATCCCCAACGTGACCCAGGGGGCCATAGCCGGTTTCACCACCGAAAGCGTGTTCCGGTTCCTGGGTGGCAAGTACCGCTCCACCTTCAGGCCGCTGAACGACGCCATCATCGCCGGTCGAATCCGGGGACTGGCCGGTGTTGTAGGCTGCTCGAACCCCAACATGGAGTTCGAAGAGGGGCACCTGACTGTCGTGCGGGAGCTGATCAAAAATGACGTGCTGGTGGCTTCGACCGGGTGCAACGCCATCACCTGCGCCAAGCACGGTCTGATGACCCCGGAGGCGGCCTTCAAGCATGCCGGCAAGGGCCTGCAGGAGGTCTGCCAGGCCGTGGGTCTGCCGCCTGTGCTGCACCTTGGCTCCTGCGTGGACAACAGCCGCATCCTCAGGGTGCTCACCGAAGTGGTGAAGGAGGGTGGCCTGGGAGAGGACATCTCCGACCTGCCCGCTGCCGGAGCCGCTCCCGAGTGGATGAGTGAGAAGGCCGTGTCCATCGGCTTCTACTTCGTGGCCTCCGGAGTCTACACGATCATCGGGCGGCCGTTGCCCGTGGTGGGCGCTCCGGCCCTGCACAAGTACCTGACAGAGGAGATCGAGGAGGAGGTCGGGGGCAAGTGGGCCTTCGAGATGGATCCCGTGGAGGCCGCCCACATGATGCTGCGGCACATCGACAAGAAGCGCAAGGCCCTCAAGCTCAAACCCATGATCTATCCGCAGCCTTTTTCCGAGTCGGAGGAGGAGTGAGCCTATGTCGCGACACATAACCGTTCGAATCGAACGCTGCGTGGGCTGCCACACCTGCGAGCTGGCCTGCGCCATCGCCCACTCAAAGAGCCAGGATATCGAGACCATGATCCTGCAGGGGGAGAATCCGGGATATCGGATTCATGTAGAGACCTACGGTCCCCGCTCGATCCCCATTTCCTGTCAGCACTGCGAAGAAGCGGCCTGCGCCCTGGCCTGTCCCACCGGAGCTGTCAAGCGTCTGGCCAAGGGCAAGCCCGTTCTGGTGGACGATGAGCGCTGCATCGGCTGCAGCATGTGTGTCCAGGCCTGCCCCTTCGGGGTGATCGCCCTGCGGCCGGACGGCAAGGTCGCCTTCAAGTGCGATCTGTGCATCAGCCGGTTGGCTCAAGGGTTGGATCCGGCCTGTGTTTCTTCCTGTCCGACCAAAGCCCTGGTCCTGGAGACGGACCAGACGGCCAACAGGGACAAACGGAAAGCCGCGGTGCAGAAACTGGCCGAAGCCCAAGCAGCCGGTGCGGAGGAAGTCGAGACTCTCAGCGGATGACCGAACAGGAGGATTTTTCGTAGATGATGACCGTAACCGTGTGCGTGGGCAGCTCCTGTCATATCAAAGGCTCGCGCCAGATCATCATGCGCTTCAATGAGCTGCTCAAGGAACACGGTCTGGAAAATAAAATAGAGCTGCAAGGTTCATTCTGCATGGAACGCTGCGGGGAGGGGCTCAACTGGCAAGTCGATGACGAGCCGTTTTCCAGCAAGAGCGTGGAGGAGGCGATCCGGACGTTTACCGAGAAGGTTCTCGAGCCGCTGACCGGATCGGCAGGGTCTGCCGGGTCGGTGGGGCCCGCAGGCGGAGGCAGCGGCGGGAAAGATTCTTAGAGAGGTAGTTACGGGTGGCCAAGACAGATCCGCCGGATGGGCGGCAGACATCACCGTATATCGCTGCAATCCTTGAGCACACCCCCAACGGGGTGCTGCTGGTGGACAAGGAGACCCGCATCCACTACGTCAATCCCGCCTTTAGAACCATGTTCCACTGCGGGGAGGAGAAGCTTCTGGACGAGCCGGCGGCCCAGTTCGTGCACTGCGACTGTTTCGAGCGGGCCATTGCAGCCGGCGGCAACCTCATGGTCAAGGAGAACGTTCCCGACCACGAGGTGAGCTTCAGGGTGGGACTGTTCCCCTTAGAGGGAGAGGATCTGTACTGCGGCATCTTCATCGACATTTCCGAGGAGGAAGCCGCCAAGAGGCACCTGCGGGACCTGCGGGCGCAGACCCTGGAGCGGGCCCAGGAGGTTATCTCCCGGCAGATGAAGACGGCCCAGGAAATCGCCCGTCTTCTGGGGGAAACCACGGCCGAAACCAAGATCCTGCTGGTGAAGCTGATGTCGCTCTTTAAAGAAGAGAAGGAATGAGGCTGTTTTACGAGTGGGGTACGAAGCAGGTTCATAAACACGGCGAGGAGCTGTGCGGTGACAACATCGCCATATCCCGCCAGGTGGAATCGGTCACGCTGGCTCTCTCGGACGGACTGGGAAGCGGGGTAAAGGCCAATATTCTGGCGACTCTGACGAACCAGATCGCCATCCGCATGCTGGAGGACAACCTTCCCCTGGGGGAGGTTGTACAGACCCTGAGCGAAACCCTGCCGGTCTGTGCGGTACGCAAGGTGGCCTACAGCACCTTCGCCATCGCCCAGTTCTTCACAGAAGGGTACGCGCGGGTGGTGGAGTTCGATTCCCCGCATGCGATCGTGATCCGGCAGCGCAAGGTCCAGCCGGTGTCCTACGAGGAAAGGACCGTGGACGGGAAGACGATCCACGAAACCGTGTTGGACCTGCAGGAGGGTGACTGGGTGGTGTTCGTCTCCGACGGCGTGCTGAACGCCGGGATCGGGGGCGCCTATCCCCTGGGATGGGGCTGGGAGCTGGCCGCCGGCTACCTGGAGAGACACGCCCATCGGAATCTTTCCGCAGAGGAGCTGGCCGACAAGGTCGCCGGGGCGGTCAGCGAGCTGTATCTCGGGCGGCCCGGGGATGACGTCAGTGTCGTGGTCATCAAGGTGCGGCACAAGCAGGTGGCCACGGTGCTCACCGGCCCGCCGGCCAAGCAGGATTCCGACGGTGAGCTGATCCACCGCTTCGTCAGCCGGATGGGAAAGTTGGTTGTCTGCGGCGGAACCTCGGCGAAGATCGTTGCCAGACACCTGGGTCAACCCCTGGAGGTGGACCTGAGCACGATTACCGCGGACGTGCCGCCGATTGCCCGTCTGGAAGGGGTGGACTTAGTGACCGAAGGCATCCTCACCCTCACCCAGGTCCGGGATATGCTGCGTGAGGGGGCGGAGCGCAAGACCGTGCAGTACCGCAACGACGGGGCGGCCAGCCTGCTGCGGGTGCTGCTGGAGGTGGATCATACCCACTTCATCGTGGGGCTGGCTGTAAACCCGGCCCACCAGAATCCGGATCTGCCCCATCAGCTCGGGATTCGGATGAACGTGGTCCGGGAGATCGCCGCAGAGCTACGGATCAGGGGAAAAGATGTCACCTTTGAGGTGGTTTGATTTGGCATATCGCATCGAGGATTTAGATATTACCAGGCCGGCGGCCGGGGATTGAAGCCGGCCCAGGACATCGAGATTGGATTGTAAAGATGGATAGAGAGCTTGTTGCACAGATCATCGGGCGCTATGAGCGCGATCCGGGTATGCTGATCCCCATGATGCAGGATCTGCAGGCCGAGTACGGCTACCTGCCGGCGGAGCAGTTGCGGGAGCTGGCAGCGGAGCTGGCCGTTCCCCTGACCCGGGTCTACGGTGTGGCCATGTTCTACTCCTCCTTCCGGCTCGCCCCCAAGGGCGCCCACGAAGTGACTCTCTGCATGGGTACGGTCTGTTATCTGAAGGGCTCCCCCCGCATCTCCGAGGCGATCTGCCAGGAGTACGGCATCGAACCCGGCGGCACCACCCCGGACCGCCTTTTCACCCTGCAGGCGGTGAACTGCGTCGGTGCCTGCGCCCTGGCGCCGGTGATGATCGTGGACGGCAAGTACTACGACGGTGTCACCCCGGAATCGGCGCTGGAGATATTGTCGGCCCTACCGCCGGAAGACGACACCCCGGAAGTGGCGGAAGCGTCGGTGAACGCCGGTTCGCCGGCAGCCGGGTCGGGCAGCAAAGGGGAGGGTAGCTGAAGTGGCCGCGGCAACCGCAACATCCGTTGACAAGATCATCCACAGCCCAAAGGAGCTGGAGGCGTACCGGAACAAGCTCAAGGCTAAGGATAAGAAGAACACCCGGATCGTTCGGGTCTGCATAGGAACCGGATGCGCGGCCAAGGGCTCCCATCGTCTGTATGAGCTGTTCTGCGAGGCCGCCGAACAGGCGGGCAGCAGCAACGGTGGCACCGTCGTGATCCAGTCCAAGCACGTAGGCTGCCACGGCCTCTGCGAGCTGGGGCCGATCGTGGTTATCGATCCGGGACAGATCCTCTACCACAGCGTGGAAGAACCGGACGTGGCGGAGATCTTCCGGGAAACCGTCCTGGGGGGACGTGTCGTGGAACACCTGCTGTACGAAGATCCCAGGACCGGGGAGAAGGCGAAAACCCCCGGGGAGATTCCCTTCTACAGCGTGCAGAAGCGGATCGTGCTGCAGCACAACGGCCGTATCGATCCGACCAGCATCGACGATTACATCGCGGTCGGCGGGTACTCCTCCCTGGCCAAGGCACTGAGCTCGCTGGAGCCGGAGGGCATCATCGACCAGGTGGAACAGGCGGGTCTGCGCGGCCGCGGCGGCGGCGGATTTCCTACGGCCAGCAAGTGGCGCAGCTGCCGCCGGGCAGAGGCACCTGAGGGGATCCGCTACCTGATCTGCAACGGGGACGAAGGGGATCCCGGGGCCTTCATGGACCGCTCCTTGATGGAGGGAAATCCCCACTCCGTGCTCGAGGGCATGGTCATCGGGGCCTTCGCCATCGGCGCCACCCACGGCTACATCTACGTGCGAAACGAGTACCCCCTGGCCGTCGAGCATCTGAAGATGGCCCTGGAGCAGGCCCGGAAGTTCGGCTTTCTGGGCCAAGACATTCTTGGCCGCGGATTTTCCTTCGATATCCGCATCAACCGCGGCGGCGGGGCTTTCGTCTGCGGCGAGTCAACGGCGCTGATGGCTTCCCTGGAGGGACGCAGCGGGGAGCCCCGGACCAAGTATATCCACACCGTGGAAAGCGGCCTGAACGGCCGGCCCACGGTGCTGAACAACGTGGAGACCTGGGCCAATATTCCGGCCATCATCGGCATGGGATCCTCCGAGTTCGCGGCCATCGGGACCGAGCGATCCAAAGGAACCAAGGTGTTCAGCCTGGTCGGCAAGATCACCAACACCGGACTGGTGGAGGTGCCCATGGGCATCACCCTGCGCCGCATCATCGAGGAGATCGGGGGCGGGGTCCAGGGGGGCAAGGCCTTCAAGGCCGTGCAGACCGGTGGACCTTCCGGCGGCTGCATCCCGGCGCAGCATCTGGACGCCGCCGTGGATTTCGACGAGCTCACCCGGCTGGGTTCGATGATGGGTTCCGGCGGCATGATCGTCATGGACGAGGACACCTGCATGGTGAACGTGGCCAAGTACTTCCTCGGCTTCCTCAAGAGCGAGTCCTGCGGCAAGTGCACCCCCTGCCGGGAGGGGATCGCCCAGATGCTCGCCATTCTCGAGCGGATCAGCAAGGGGGAGGGGGAACTGGAGGACCTGGACAGGTTGGAGACCCTGGCCGAGCTGTTGAGCGAGGGATCGCTCTGCGCGTTGGGCAAGACCGCGGCCAACCCGATTCTCTCCACACTCAAGTACTTTCGCGGGGAGTATGAGGAGCATATCCGCAACAAGCACTGTCCGGCCAGGGAGTGCAAGGGGCTGTTCCTCTACCGGATCGATCCGGAGGCCTGTACGGGCTGCGGCATCTGCCGCAAGAACTGCCCGGTAAAGGCGATCAGCGGGGAGCGCAAAGCTCCCCACGTGATCGATCAGGCAGTCTGCACCAAGTGCAACACCTGTTTCGAGAAGTGCCCCTTCGGGGCCATCAACAAGGTATAGGGAGGCTAGTCCGAGTGCCTGTTGTCAATATTGAAGGAAAGACGGTTACCGTCGCCCGGGAGTCGACGATCCTGGAGGCGGCCCGGAAGGCCCACGTGTGGATCCCCACCCTCTGCTACCATCCGACGCTTCCCAGCCTGGGAAGCTGCCGCATCTGCTTGGTGGAGATCTTGGGGCAAGACGGGGCCCCGGGCCCTCTGGTGACCGCCTGCAACTATCCGGTGCGACGGGATATCACAGTCAGCGTGTCCAGCGAGCGGGCCGTCCGGGTCCGCAACGGGGTGATGCAGCTGCTCCTGGCCCGCTCCCCCGAATCCGGGGAGCTGCAGGAGCTGGCCCACCGCATGGGCGTTGGGGGAACCCCCTACCCGAAAGTCACGGAGAGCCAACGCAACTGCATCCTCTGCGGCCTGTGCATTGTGGTCTGCGAGGAGGTGATCGGTGCCTCGGCCATCGGCTTTGCCGGTCGGGGGGTGGAAAGGGCTGTAGCCTCACCGTTTCGCCAGGCCTCGGAGACCTGCATCGCCTGCGGGGCCTGCGCCGCAGTCTGTCCGGTAGGTACGATCCAGGTGCGGATCCACGCGGATACCGGAGAGGCGGAAATCTCACCGTTCAAGAGCCGGTCGAAGCTGCTGATCTGCGAGGAGTGCGGAGTCCGCATGGTAAGCGTTCCCGTAGCTCAGGCCATGAGTGACCGGGTGAAGATAGATTGGGAGGAGTTCCGGCGTTTGGCCAGGCTCTGTCCCGAATGCCGCAGGAAGCAGGCCGTAAAGGCCCTCAGCCTCGGCGCCGGGGAGCAAAGCGTTACTCCCCTCGAAAAAATAAAGATAAAGGAGTCTTAAAGAGATGTCCAAGATCATTGCCACAGCAGCGATCCGCGGGGCCCATGCCATGGTCGCCCGGGCGGAGGAAGACCTCCAAAAAACAATCAAGGCCAAGGGTAAGGACGCCCAGGTGGCCTATCCCAACACGGCCTACTACCTGCCGATTATGCTCCTCTTTCTGGGGCAGAAGGTGCAGAAGCTCGGCGACCTGGAGGAGAGCCTTCAAGAGGCCAAGAATCTCCTTGGACGTATTCCCGACAACGATCTGTGGCTTCCCTACCTGGGGGAAACTCTGGATTCCGGCGTCGCTACCCTGATCGCCGAGGAGATCATCGAGAGCCTCAAGTACGTCACCGGGAATCCCGCTGAAGGAATCTGGCTGGGCTTCACCGGCGACAACATCCTGCGGCAGCAGGGGATCAAGCTCGTCGACGGCCGGATGCCCGGCTTCGTGGCCATTGCCGGTTGTACTAAGAAAAACAGCGAAGCGGTGGAGCTGATCCAGGGTTTCCAAGCCCGGAATATCCTCGTGTTCATGGCCGGCAACACCAACGGTAGAGCGATCGCCGAGCAGCTGGCTGAAGAAGGGGTGGAAATGAACTGGGACACCTTCACCGTTCCCTACGGCAAAGATATCACCGCAGCCATTCACGCCCTGAACTTCGCCGCCCGTTCAGCCATGACCTTCGGCGGGGTGGAACCCGGCGATATGAAGGCGGCTCGGGAGATCCTCCTCTACAACAAGGAGAGGGTATACGCCTTTGTCATGGCTCTCGGAGCGGACAGCAAAACCAAAGGACTTGACGACGGGCAGTTGATTACCGACGAGAAGTACGCCACCGCCGCCGGGGCGATCAACTTCGGCTTTCCCGTCATCGCCGACGTACCGATCCCGGAAATCCTTCCTACGGGGATCTGTACCTACGAGCATGTCATTTCAGGAGTCAATCTCGAGGAGATCATCAGCCGGGCCATCGAGCTGCGGGGACTGACCATCAAGATCGAGGAGATCCCCATTCCCGTACCCTTCGGCGCAGGTTTCGAGGGCGAGCGGGTGCGCAAGGAAGATATGCACGTGCAGTTCGGCGGCAAGTACACAGACGCCTTCGAGTTGCTGCGCATGAGGTCGGTTGAAGAGGTGGAGGACGGCAAGATCGAGGTGATCGGCCCGGAGATCGACGAGTTGAAGCAGGGGGAAGCCTACCCCCTGGCCATCACCGTCGAGGTGGCTGGCCGGGAGTTCCAGGAAGACTTCGAGAGCGTTCTGGAGCGCCGTATCCACGAGTTCATCTCCTGCGCCCACGGGATCTTCCACATGGGGCAGCGCTCGATCATCTGGGTCCGGATCTCCAAGGAAGCGGCGGAGAAGGGCTTCAAGATCAAAGACTTCGGAGAGATCCTGATCGCCAAGATGCACGAAGATTTCACCAAGATCGTGGACCGGGTCCAGGTCAAAATCTATACGGATAAGAACAAGGTGGCCGAGCTGGTCGATGTAGCCAAAGAGGTGTACAACAACCGGGACGACAAAGTCGGCGCCATGACCGATGAGGATGTGGATGTGTACTACTCCTGCACCCTCTGCCAGTCCTACGCCCCCAACCACGTCTGCATCGTCACGCCTCAACGGCTCGGTCTGTGCGGCGCCTACACCTGGTTGGACTGCAAGGCTTCCCACCAGATCGACGCGCACGGTCCCAACGAGCCGGTCAAGAAGGGGGCGATAATCGACCCTGTGAAGGGTCAGTGGGCGAACATCAATGCCTACATCGATGTCAAGTCAAACGGAAACTTGAAGAAGTTTAACGCCTACGCCATAATGGAGGAGCCTATGACCTCCTGCGGCTGTTTCGAGTGCATCGCCGCGGTGGTGCCCGAGGCCAACGGGATCATGATCGTGGACCGGGATTTCACGGGAATGACCCCGATCGGGATGACCTTCTCATCCCTGGCCGGCCAGGTCGGCGGTGGACAGCAGATTCCCGGGTTCACCGGAATCGGCAAGCTGTACATCTCCAGCCCGAAGTTCATCTCCGGTGAGGGCGGGCACAAGCGCATCGTGTGGATGACCAAGCAGCTGAAGGACGAGGTCGCCGAGCGAATGAAACCCCAGCTGGAGAAGGAGGGTCTGACCGATCTGTGGGACAAGATCGCCACGGAGGAAGACGCGGAGATGCCGGATCAGCTGGTGGAGTACCTCACCAAGGTGTCACATCCGGCCCTGGAGATGGAATCGTTGTTTTAAGCTCGGTGCCTCTCCCGGCCAAAGCGAGACAGAGAATAACAGCAGAAGGAGAAGTTTATGGCACTAACAGGAATGCAGATCTACAAGAACTTGCCCAAAACCAACTGCAAGGACTGTGGTCTGCCGACCTGCATGGCCTTCGCCATGCAAGTAGCGGCCAAGCAGCGGGCGGTGACCGATTGCCCCCATATTTCCGAAGAGGGAAAGGAGGCACTGTCCGACGCCTCCGCACCTCCTATTCGTCTGATCAAGATCGGAGCGGAGGGGAAGAGCTTCGAAATCGGACAGGAAACCGTAATGTTCCGCCATGAAGAGAAGTTTCACCGCCCCACCGGCATCGCGATCCGCATTCCCGCAACGCTTTCCGACGAGGATGCGGGGGCCATGATCGAGCGGGCCAACAAGAGCAGATTCCCCCGCGTCGGCGCGGAGCTGCGGGTTGCCCTCTGTGCCGTGGAGGTGGAAACGGCCGATCCTGCCGGACGGGCCAAGCTGGCTGCGGAGAAGAGCGAGATTCCCCTGATCCTGGTGGGCGGCAAAGCCGACGCTCTCAAGGCTGCGGCGGAAGCGATCAAAGATCAAAAACCTATGATCTACAAGGCTGACGCCTCGAATGTTGAGGCCCTGGCGGAGATCGCCGCCACGGCCAAGGTGCCGCTGGCAGTCCACGGGAGTAGTCTCGAAGAGCTGGCCGATCTCACCGGCAAGGCCAAAGACAAGGGAGCGGAGGATCTGGTGTTGAGCTTCTCCAGCAACGGCGGCCAGACGATCAGAGATATGAACATTGCCCGCAGGGCGGCCTTGAAAAAGCAATTTCGGCCCCTGGGCTACCCTTCGATGATCGAAGTGCAGGCGAACTCTCCCGATATGGAGGGAATTCTGGGCGGAGTGTTTGCCGCCAAGTATGCAGGGATCGTCCTTGTCAACGGAATAGAACCGTGGGAGCTGCTGCCGATCATGGTCACGGTCCAGGATGTATATACCGATCCCCAGGTGCCCAACACGGTGGAAGCCAAGCTGTACGAGATCGGAGGTCCCGGCGAGAACTCCCCGGTGATGTTCACCACGAACTTCTCCCTGACCTACTTCAGCGTGGCCGGAGAGGTGGAACGAAGCAAGGTACCGGCCTATATCTGTGTGGTCGATACCGAAGGTCTCGGCGTATTGAATGCCTACGCCGGGGACAAGATCTCGGCGGAAGCTGTGGTGAAAACCATCGCGGCGCAGAAGGTGTCCGACAAGGTCAAACACCGAAAGCTGATAATTCCGGGTCTGCTTCCAATCTTCAGGGCCGAGATCGAAGACACCTCGGAGTGGGAAGAGGTGATCATCGGACCGGAGTCGGCCAGGGAGATACCGGCTTTCTTGCAGAAGTGGCCCAACTTCTAGTCGGGTAACAAAAACGCCGCGGATTTTGCTGTCGGGGCCCGAATAAAATTTTAGCGAACGGGAATCAGTTAAAGTATGTCCACCTACTCCGTAACCTTCACCCCGCAAAACAAATCGGTGCGAGTCGAGGCGGACACCAGTCTGCTCGAGGCCGCGCTGCGTGCCGGAATCACGATCAACAACCTCTGCGGCGGTGATGGGATCTGCGGACGCTGCAAGATGATCGTTACCCAGGGAAAGGTTACAGGAAGAGTTTCCCCGAAACTGACCCGGGATGAAATCCGCCGCGGTTTCGTGCTGGCCTGTCAGACCCCGGTGGACGACAATCTGATTATCGAGATTCCGGAGGAGACCTGGGCCAAGGAGAAGGTGGTGGCTGCGGCTGACGCCGCACGCTTCCGGGATCTTACCGAGGGGTGGGAGTACGAGAAGGATCTGGTGCCCTCCCCGCTGGTCACTAAGGTGTACCTGGAGATTGAGGAGCCGGATCTGGCCAACAACACGGCGGATCATCAGCGGGTCGATGACGCCATCCGAAAAGCCCTCAAGTACCGATCCATGCAGATGGGCCTGAAGATCATCAAGAATCTCCCTGGAATCCTGCGAGGCAACGACTTTAAAATCACCGCCACGGTGGGCCTGCGCAGGGATATCGCCGAGGTGATGAACATCGAGGGAGGCAACACGGCGGACAGAAATTTCATGGCTGTGGTGGATATGGGTACCACAACCATCGTGGCCCATCTGGTGAATACCAACACCATGGAGACCCTGGACGCCCGGGCCTGCTTCAACTCCCAGGGGATCTACGGCCGGGAGGTGACCCGGCGCATGATCACCGCGGAGCAGAAGGGGGTGGAGGAGCTGCAGAGACTGCTGGTGGAGGACATCAACGGGCTGATCGATCAGCTGGCCGATGCCAACGATGTCAACCTCAAGGACATCAGTGCCGTGGTCTGCTCGGGAAACACGGCCATGGGTCACTTTCTCCTGGGCTTGTGCACCAAGAACATCCGCAGAAATCCCTATGTGGCCACCACGGTCTCAGCTCCGCCGCTGCGGGCGGCCGAGGTGGGGCTGAACATAAACCCCAGAGGTCTACTGTACAGCCTGCCGGCGATCAGCGGCTGGGTCGGCAGTGACATCACAGCCGGCATCCTCTCCACCCGGATAAACGAGCGGGAGGAGCTCAGTCTGCTTCTGGATATCGGTACCAACGGGGAGATCGTGATCGGAAACAAGGAATGGCTGGTCTCCGCCTCCGCCTCCGCCGGGCCGGCGCTGGAAGGGGCAAGCGTGGACTGCGGGATGCGGGCTGAAGCGGGAGCCGTGGAAAAGATCTACGTCGAAAATGGTAGAATAAAATATCAAACCATTGACAACCGTCGTCCCAAGGGCATCTGCGGATCCGGGATCATCGATGCGGTGGCGGTGCTTCTGGAGCTGGGCTACATCAACCGCTCCGGTGTTTTCGTGGAGGAGGAAAAAACGCGGGTGGAAACCGTGGAGGGATTGAAGCGCTACATCATCGCTGACGGCAAGGAGACCGGTACCGGACATCCGGTGTACATCAGTGAGTCCGATATCGAGAACGTGATTACCGCCAAGGCGGCGATCTTTGCGGCCATGAAGATCCTGCTGCGTCGCCTGGACCTAACCTTCCAGGATATCCAGCGCTTCTGCATCGCCGGCGCCTTCGGCTCCTACATCAATATCGAGCACGCCGTGGCCATCGGACTGATCCCCGATATCGAGAGAAGCAGGTTCGAATTCGTGGGAAATACCTCGATCAAGGGTGCCAAGATCGTAGCCTTCTACAAGGAAGCGCTGTACAAAATCGAGAAGATCCGGGAGGACACCACCTACTACGACCTGATGGGCGCCAACGACTATGTGGAGGAATTCCAGAAGGCGATGTTTCTGCCCCACACGGATATCGAGATTTTTCACGGGGGCGTTACTCGTGCCTAAGAGCATAGCCGTTGCCGGTAAGGGAGGAACGGGAAAAACCACGATCGCCGCCCTGCTGATCACCCAACTTGTCCTGCAGAACAAGGGTCCGGTGCTGGCCATAGACGCGGATCCGGACAGCAATCTGGGGGACCTGCTGGGGATCGAGCCGGAGCAGTCCATCGGCGACCTGCGGGAAGAGGTGCTGGATGCCATGAAGAAGCTTCCCGCCGGAATGACCAAGGCCAGCTATGTGGAGGTGGGTCTGCATCAGATCATCGAAGAGGCCGACGGCTTCGATCTGATCACCATGGGAAGGGGCGAGGGTTCGGGTTGCTACTGCGCCCTCAACAACATGATCCGCAAGTTCTCCGACGACCTGACGCCCTCGTACAAGTGGGTGGTGATGGACAATGAGGCGGGGTTGGAACATCTCAGCCGCCGCACCACCCGCAACATCGACGCCCTCCTGGTGGTGGTCAGCGACAATCCTCTTTCCCTGCGTTCGGCGGAGAAGATCCAGGCCATCACCGAAGATCTGGACGCCAGGATCCGTCACAAGTACATAGTCTCCAATATGATCCCGGATGCCAGGATGGGAACCTTCAAACGGCGCCTGGAGCCGTTTCGAATTCCCCATCTGATCGATATCCCCTACGATTCCGAGCTCGAAGAAATCATATTTCAGGGAGAGCCTTTGAAAAATCTCAACGGTTCCCCTATTATGAAGACCATTCAGACCATCATCGAGACTGTTGGAGGAGAAGATGCAAGTACCTGATGTAATTGAAAAGTGGACAGCCCCCATCAACACCGTCACTATCGGTGCAACCAAGGGTCAGGGGGGAACGCGGGCCAAGACGGTGACGGTGGGGGGCCAGACAACCCTCCCCTTTCTCACCTTCGAGGGGGAGCTTCCCCACAAACCCGTGATCGCGGGCTTTGTGGCCGACACCCCGCCGGATTGGCCTGAAGTGTTGAAGCAGGCGATCGGCAAGGAGATCGATTCCCCGGTGGAGTGGGCCCAGAAATGTGTGCAGGAATACAAGGTCGACTTGATCAACCTCAAGCTGATCGGCGCCGACCCTGCAGGCAAGGACGCCTCACCGGAGCAGTGTGCCAAGGTTGTCGAAGAGGTGCTCAAGGCCGTGGACGTCCCTCTGATTCTCTGGGGCTGCGGGGATGATGAGAAGGACAACCTGGTGCTCCCCGACTGTTCCCAGGCGGCCAAGGGCGAGAACTGCCTGCTCGGCTCTGCCAAGGAGACCAACTACCGGACCGTGGTGGCGATCTGCAAGTCCGACAAACACAAGATCATCGCAGAGGCGCCGGTGGATATCAACATCGGCAAGCAGGTCAACATCCTGCTCCAGGATGCGGGTTTCGACCTGAAGGATGTGGTCATGTTTCAGACCACGGCGGCTCTGGGCTACGGTTTCGACTACGTCTATACGATCCTGGAGCGGGCCCGCATTGCCGGTCTGAAGGGGGACAAGCTCATGGCCTGCCCGCAGCTCTGCGATGTCGGGGGGGAGGTGTGGCGCATCAAGGAAGCGGTGGTCGACGAAGACGTGCTTCCCGGCTGGGGAAAGCTTGCCAAACGCGGACCGATGTGGGAGGCCACCTGTGCCTCGGTATATCTGCAGGCCGGGGCGGACATCCTGATCATGGCCCACCCGGAAGCGATTAAGAACGTTCAGGCGACCATCCAACAGTTCGCCGGCTAATAGATTACGGGGAGCGGCGGCAACGGCGCTCCTTGTCCATGGATTGCCCATGGGTGTAACGGATCTACCTGACAACTATAAACAGGAGGAAAGTTTATGATATTTATAGGAGAGCGGATCAATACGGGTTTCAAGGATATAAAGGCCGCAGTTGCGGACAAAGACGCAGACGTGCTCAAAGAATGGGCGGTCAAGCAGGCCAGGGCCGGCGCCACCTACCTGGATGTGAATCTGGGAGCGGTCTCGAACAAGCCGGAGGACCTGTGCTGGATGATCGAGCAGGTTCAGGCCGCCACTGATCTGCCGATCTCCATCGACACCAACAAACCCTCGATGCTCAAGGAGGCGGTACCTCTGTGCAAGAAACCGCCGCTGATCAACTCCACGACCGCCGTGGATGAGAAGATGGAGGCCATGTTTCCCATCGTGGCCGAACACGGTGCCTCGATCATCGGACTGGTAATGGATGAGGAGGGCAGTCCCAAGAGCGCGGATAAGCGGGTGGAGAATGCCGGAAAGCTTCTGGCCAAGGCCATGGAGTTCGGTATCAATCCGGAGCAGTTGTTTCTCGATCCCATCGTCATGCCCCTGAAATTCATGCAGGAGCAGGCCCAGGAGATCCTGGGGGCGGCCAATCAGTTCAAGCTGTTCAGCGATCCTCCGCCCCACATCGTCTGCGGGCTGTCCAACATCTCCAACGGCACGACCAAAAAGAAACTCATAAACCGCACCTTTGCCGTGATGCTGGTGGCCAATGGGCTGGATGCGGTGATCTGCGACGTGACCGATGAGGATCTGGTCGATGCCCTGCTCACCGCCGAGCTGGTGATGAACAAGCAGATCTACGCGGACAGCTATATCGAGGCCTTCCATTCGTAGGTTCGCAGCGGGTAGATCGGTCAGCGCTTGACAGGAATCCCCGCTCCGGCGTACTTTTAAATCACACCCAACTCAGGTTTATCCGGAGGGTAATCCACCGACGAGGAGGAACGTGTTTATGAGGGACATAGTACTCACAGCCGTGTTCAGATGCCTCGAGCGTGGATCCTGCAGAGGGCGCTTTCTCCACTGAGCTGATCAAATCTTGTATAACGATCCTCTGTGAACTGCTATCGGGGCCTGTCGCTCTGATTTCGTAAAGCAGTACGGAGGGCGTGTATCATGTATCTACGACAATTCGGCTGGAACGCCGGATTCAAACAACAATTCGAAGAGCTCAACACGGATCGTTCCTGCCTGCCGGCGCGGGTGATCTACGCACAAAGGCAGCTGTACAGGGTGGTCGGCGACCACGGAGAGTGCCGGGCGCAGGTCAGCGGTCGCCTTCGCCACAGGGCTCGCTTCCCCGCCGATTTCCCGACAGCCGGTGATTGGGTGGGGATCCAGATCGATCCGCAGGAAGCCGGCAACAGCGGGACGGGTATCATCCACTTTACTCTGCCGCGAAGAACCTGGCTTTCCCGTAAAGCGGCGGGGGAAAAGGTAGAGCAGCAGCTGATCTGCGCCAACGTCGACCGGGTGTTTCTGGTCTCGGGGCTCGATCGGGATTTCAACCTGCGCCGGATCGAGCGCTATCTCTCGGCGATTTACGAAGGCGGGGCGGAACCGGTGATCGTCCTGAACAAAGTCGACCTCTGCCGGGATCTGGAGATCAAGCTGGCCGACCTCGGGACCGTATCCTTCGACCTGCCGGTGATCTGTACCAACGCCCTGACCGGTGAGGGCTTGAAACAGCTGGATCCTTACTTCGAGGAAGGGAAAACCGTGGCCTTCGTCGGTTCCTCCGGGGCGGGAAAATCCACCCTCATCAACCGTCTGCTGGGTCGTGATGTCCAGGTGACCCGGAATCTGCGCAGTGACGGGAAAGGGCGCCATACCACCACCCATCGCGAGCTGTTCCTGGTTTCCGGAAAAGGGATGGTGATCGACAACCCGGGGATGCGGGAGCTGCAACTTTGGGCCCAAGAGGAGCGAGTTGGAGACACCTTTGCCGAGATCGAGTTTCTGGCCGAATGGTGCCGATTCAGCAACTGCCGCCACGGCAGTGAACCCGGTTGCGCAGTTCAGGAACAGATAGCCGCGGGAACACTGGATCCGAAGCGTTTACGCAGCTATCTCAAACAGAAACGGGAGCTGGAACAGCTCTCCCGAAGCGAGGATCTTACCAGCCAGGACCGCTACAAGCTGCGCCGTCAAGAGGGGCGACGGTGGGAGCAGGAAATCCGTGACCGGTTCAAGGACAAATACTAAAAACCATTAGAACCAGGTCTGTTTCTTATACTCGATATACCTCTGCCCGAAGCACCGTTCCAGGTTCTTCTCTTCGAAGTGGGTCCAGACGGAGATGATGCCGGCCCAGAGAATGGTGGAAAGACAGGCGATGAAACTCTTTGCTATGAAGGGAAATCCGATATGCAGCAGCACTAGGCCGATGTACATCGGATGGCGGATTTTCGAATAGATACCCGTGGTCGTGAGTTTGTCAGCATCCCCGACCCCGTGTTTCTTGAGCTCCGAATACAGGAACAAACCCAATCCTACCGCCGCCAGGGTCACACCGACCGGAATGGATACAGAGGAGGGGATGTTCATCTTGACCGGATCGGCTCCGCTCCAATAGCCCCAGCCGAAGTAGCCGAGAAAGGTCAGGATGAGGAGCAGCCGAAAGTTGATGACACCGCTACCCCTAGTGTAGCTGAATACGTGGGCAGCCAGACGCAGGATATAGCTGAGCAGACAGAGGGTGGCGCCTAGAACGATCAAAATCAGGGTTAGCGTATTGATATCTTCTATGACCAGGAAGGTCATCATCTCGATTTTATCCCTTACCCCCGGTCTTGTATAGTTTCCGGCTCTCTGCGGCTTGCTTGAAAATCCAACAGCGGGTACTGTGGTCGGCGGAGGAGATTGCGCAGGAATCAAACATCTTTCCCCCGTCGATTGAGCGGATTATCCAGCCGCGAATGGTGGACCTGGGCGGTTTTACGGTCCGCCGCAGCCTTCCGGCCGCAGGCGGGCAGGCCGTGGGGCCGTGGATGTTTTTCGACCATATGGGACCGGCTACCTTCGCCCGCGGCAAGGGTGTTGATGTCATTCCCTATCCCCACATCAACCTGGCCACGGTTACCTGCTTGTTCGAGGGGGAAATCGTTCATCGGGATTCTATCGGGAGTGTTCAGACCATTACCCCCGGTGCGGTTAATCTGATGGTGGCGGGCCGCGGGATCGTTCACTCCGAGCGTACCGGCCCCGAATTGCAGGATGCTTTTTCCGAGATTAATAAAAAAGGGGCCAAACCGACGTGACCCCTGTTGATCTAATACTGTATTGGCTCTGGGATTACCAGCGGTTTCGTGAGCCGCCGCCGCCACGGGAGTGATCCTCCCGAGGTTTGCTGACATTCACAGTCAGACTGCGACCCTCGAGCTCGGTGCCGTTGAGCGCTTGAATCGCCGCTTCGGCCTCGGCTTGGGTGCTCATCTCGACGAAGCCAAAGCCCCGCGAACGATCGGTGTATCTGTCTGTGATGACTTTCGCGGATTCTACCGTCCCGTGGGGCTCGAAGAGCTCCGACAATTGTTCATCTGTAACGGAGTAGGGCAGGCCGCCCACATAGAGTTTTTTGTTCATGTTCTCCTCCTAGAGAAATTCATCATCATCTTATTTGCTTAGGACCGTCAAAGGAGCAGAACATGCGTCTGGTCGGTTTACCCTGCCGGTACGAATCGCAAACTCGGAATGATCGGACCTCATTTATAGTATTTCCTTCAGGAGGTCCGTTGCTGAAAGTAAGCGTTCAGAAAATACTGCATATATAGAGATAAGTCAATCATTGTTAGCAGCAAATCGGTGGACCTCCGACTACTTGAATTAGCAGGTTATTTATGTTACTCTGGGTTGCTACGGTCTTATTTGAGAGTATAGGTACTTTCGGAGCATTTGACACAAGTCCTGTCAGGAAATACCGGGGATCCCCTCTGGAGGGCATCCCACCTACAGTCAGGTTGAGCACCGTCTGTCAAATAAAACCTGCGATCATCCGGGGGGAGCCTATCCCTCTCCCTGCAACGACAGGTGGTGCAGTCCATGAAAATTCTATTGGTTTCCCCGTGTAAGGATCCGAATTTCAAGAAGTCGAAGTTCCTCATGATCCCGCAGCTCGCACTGCATCTGATTGCCGGCCTGACTCCGCCGGAACACGAAGTGCGCATCCTCGAGGAGGAGCTGGAAACCATAGACTTGGAGGAAGAGTGCGATCTGGTGGGAATCAGCTGTATGACATCGAATGCCACCAGAGCCTATGTTCTGGCTCGGGAGTACAAGAAGCGCGGCCGGCCCGTGGTGCTCGGGGGGGTGCACCCGACCCTGTTGCCCGACGAAGCGCTGCAGCACTGCGACGCGGTGGTGGTGGGCGAGGCGGAGGGAGTGTGGGAACAGGTGGTCACGGACGCCAAGGCGGGGAGGCTGCAGAAGTTGTATCACCACCCCTATCCCTCCCTGGATCGTTACATCGGTATGGGCAACCGTAGAAATACAAAAAAGAGACTGTTCGACGTAGTCCCGGTTATGACTACCCGGGGATGCCCCTACAACTGCGAGTTTTGCTGCGTACATGATATCTTCGGGCGAAAGATCAGGCATGTGCCGGTGGGCAACGTGGTTCGGGACATTGAAGATTCCGGCGGCAAGATCTTCATCTTTCTGGACGACAACATAATCGGCGATCCTGTTTACGCCAAACAGCTGTTTCAGGCCATCAAACCGCTGAATATCAAATGGGTCGGACAGGCATCCCTATCGTTCATCAAGGATGAGGAGATGATGCGGTTAGCCAACCAGAGCGGCTGCAAGGGATTGTTCTTCGGTCTGGAGAGTGTATCCCAGACTCAGTTGAACCGAATGCGCAAGGCGATCAAAGAGGTGGACAAGATCGGTGAGGCGATCCAGAAAATAAAGGACTTCGGTATCTACTTCCATGCCTCCATGATTTTCGGCTTTGACAGTGACACCAAAGATACCTTCGCCGATACACTGGATTTTCTCGAAAAAAATCACATCAGCTCGGCTTCGATCAACGTGCTAACACCCTATCCCGGTACGGAGGTATTCCGAAGCTTCAAGCAAGAGGGACGACTGTTAACCGAAGACTGGCGCTACTACGACCACTCGACAACTGTCTTCAAACCGAAGAATATGACCCCCTTCGAGCTTCAGGCCGGCCGGCTCTGGGTTATGAAGCAGTTTTCCCAAATGTCGTCGATGCTTCGGCGCCTGCCCCATCATCTGGATTTCCCTCTCCTTCACCTGGCCATGAACCTGGGATTTCATGCCGCCTGTAAGCACGAGATTGGGGAGCTGCCTGAGTTGGCAGCCCGCCTGTTTCCGGTTCCGGAGGGCGAGTTGTCTGAGCAGAGGGGTATCCCGCTGCGAAGCCTGCGCTTGACGGATCTGTTAGGCCGGGGTTTGCTCAAAGCCGATGGAACCGGTGTAATCTGAGGGAGGAGCTGTCGATGCTGATTAAGTATATATTGTATCTGGTCAAAGTTCTCGTAGGAGCTTTCGAGCGCACCATCGGCTGGGTCGTAAGCCTGATGGATTCCCTCGGCGTGATTTACGGCCCAAGGATCATCGCAAAATTGGTACTCGAGACTCTCGAATGGATTGACCAGCTGCTTATGGTGGGAAAACGATACCTGGAACGGGTGGTCAAGACGCTGAAGTATCGGTTGTACTTTGA
>Ga0315553_10000728_pt1 | contig 28439 bp, 27 predicted proteins | sample SalMarSW160140MG_FD_203099 | JGI IMG/M metagenome (GOLD analysis project Ga0315553, IMG submission 203099) | Salt marsh sediment microbial communities from the Plum Island Ecosystem LTER, Massachusetts, United States - Salt Marsh Sediment SW1601-40 ... | reverse complement strand
TCCTCAACAGAGAACATATTCTCGACAGCTTCTTGATAGGTTCCATAAACTCCAGTTCCTACAGTACCAAGGATAGCCGCACCTATGACAGTAGAATCACGACATTTAGGTAGAACTACAGTCTTGCCAGTGCAATCAGCCATGATTTGCCTCCAGAGAGGAGAGTTTGCTCCACCACCATCAATTCGTAACTCTTCAAATTCAATGTCTAACATCCCTTCTTGCATCTGCAGGTACATGTTAATGCCATATCCGTTAGATTCCATAATCGCTCGTGCAATATGAGCTCGAGAATGACTGAATCCGAGGTTGTAGAATATACCTTTGTTATATGCCATAAAAGGAAATACAACGAGACCATCACTTCCTGTAGGAACTGATGATGCAGCAGATTCCATTATTTCATACACATTCTTGTCCCTCCCCTTTTCTGCTTCAAAATAATTGTCGCGATACCATTTGTAAGCTAGACCAGTACCAGGAATGACTCCTTCAAGAATCCATTTTCCCGGAATTGCCGCAGGATTTGAGAACATGACATAGGGTTCTTCGATGTATTCATCTGTGTGAGTGATAACAAAAGTGCCTGTACCAGTTGTAGCTTTGACAACACCAGAACGGATTGTACCTGTTCCTAACGCTGCACATTGTTGGTCACCCGCACCCATTATAACAGCAGTTCCTTTTTGAAGCCCAGTTGCTTTTGCAGCATCGCTGGATATCTCTCCAATAAGTTTACCAGGTTCAACAATATCAGCTAGTTTGTCTATGGGGATTCCTGTTTGCTTGCAAAGTTCTTCAGACCATTTCAATGTTTCATGGTCAATTGGTCCAAAGCGAGCATTTGTAGGTTCACTCACCATGGCTCCACAAAGACGATTATTAATGAAAGCATCAAGATGTATGAATTTAGATGCAGTATTGAACAATTTTGCGCGATTGTCTTGAAACCACATCAGCTTGTTGACGCTCTTCCGAGGACCTATATCCTCCGCCATCGCTTTCGCTCGAGGGGATGATCTGTTGTCAACCCACGTCACAGTTGGTGCTAAGGGGGTTCCGACTTTATCAACAGGAGTTATACAATCACGAGTTGTTGAAACGACTACTCCGACAATCCCTGAAGCCCCAGGAGAGAAATCAGAAATTGCACGTTGCATTGTGTTCACAGAAGTTCTCCAATAGGTTTCAGCAAGTTGCTCGTGAGTTTCAAGTTCTCGAGGTTTCTGAGGATATTCCTCGTATTCGATTGACAGAACTCGTCCTTCTTCATCCACTAGTGCAGACCTTGTACCAGTTGTACCTATATCGAAAACAGCAAAGACACGTTGACTCATGATTCTAACCAGCTGGTTCTCTTGAATGTAAGATGATTGTACAACGCACTTAATGAATTGTACGCACAGAGAAAGTTATCTGATATAATGTAAAAGACAAGTCGATGTCAGACTACGAAGCGCATATTGAAGTTGAACCGAATGTACATCTAATACGCGGTGAAAACAAATCGCGATTTCCTGAGGCCAATTCACTTCTTATTGATGATGAAATTCTAACTCTCGTTGATGCCGGATCCAGTCTTGCAAACATCAAGACGACTCTACGAGATCTTGGTTACACGTTAACAGATATAGATAGAACAATCCTTTCCCATTTTCACATAGACCATAAAGGCCATGCTGAAGAAATCAGAAAGATTTCTCAATGCGAGATTATGTGTAATCATCTTTCAGAAAAGGGAATTCGTTCGTTCGATGGAATGGTTGAATATTATGGGGTAGCTAGCTCTGAATACTATTCGGATTGGAAAGCACTTCTTGAAAACTGGGTGAAGCATATTGTTGCAGATTATCATGTAGATTCGAATTTCAAAGACGGGATACCCATTGAGTGTGGTGATATCGAGCTAATCCCAATTCATCTTCCTGGACATACAATCGACCATACTGGATTCGGAATCAATGGAATGGATACACTCTTTCTTGTTGACATAGACCTAACACGTTTCGGTCCGTGGTATGGAAATGCAGTGAGCGACATCTGGTATTTCAAGAGATCAATAGAAGTTGCGATGGAGTTGAATCCGGATTGCATCATAAGTAGTCATCTACTTAATCCGGTGAAGGAGAACATCCAAAATAGGCTTCAAACCTATCTCAATGTGTTCGATGAGAGAGAAAATCGGATTCTTCAGAATATTAAGGATGGTTATGATACAGTAAAGAAATTAGCACAATTACCAACAATATACCCAAAGATCCCATTCAATGTATATCTCATTTTTGAGGAGTTCATGCTAGAGAAACATCTTGAACAATTACAACAGAATGGTGTTGTAAATGAAGAACATGGAAAATATAAAGTAACAGAATAGCAGGATTACCCGCCATTCCTATTACTATCTGTGCTTGAATTCAGGTTTGCTCTTACTCAGGAAGGCTTCAACACCTATGTCTTTATCTTCAGTATCAAATGTTTCACAGAAAACATCAACTTCTAATTCAAGATTTTCCTTAAGCGGCAAAGACCACGAAGCATTCAACGATTTCTTTGCTAATTTGATTGCAATCCCTGGCTTTGTAGCTAGCTTTGATGCAAACTTCAAAACACCGTCCCTCAAAGCTTCAACACTCTCAAACACATGGTCAACTAATCCAAGTTTAAGAGCCTCTTCAGCATCTATCATATTCCCGGAATAAATAAGCTCCTTAGCTTTCCCAAGTCCGACCAACCTAGGAAGTCGGACAGTCCCTCCAAAACCAGGAATTATACCAAGATTGATTTCAGGTTGTCCAAACTTTGCATTTGAAGATGCATAGCGGATATCACAAGCCATCGCGATTTCGCAGCCACCACCAAGTGCAAATCCATTGATAGCTGCAATGACTGGTTTACTCATTGATTCCATAAACTTGCAGAATTCTTGACCATTCTCAGAGAGAGGCCGAACACCCTTTGAATCCTTGTTTTGAAATTCAGTGATATCTGCTCCAGCTGCAAACGCCTTTTCACCGGTTCCTGTAAGTATCACTACGCGGACTGTGTTATCATGCTCAGCTCGTTTCATGAAGCCCTGAAGAGCATTCACTACAGTAACGTTGAGTGCATTAAGTTTGTCAGGTCGATTTATTGCGATTGTAGCAACACTATCAGTAATTTCGTATAGAACATCATCTTGTGACATTTTATCCAACTCCGGAATCTGAGATTCATCAAAATCAAGGACTTAAAGAATCGTTCGGCTTGCTCTAAAAATATCATATAATCATAGAATATTCAAAGAAGCGTAAGAAATTAAAAGAGGTATTGTTGTAAAACGAACCTATGAACGTGGATGTTTGGAGGAAATCGCTCCATTCAATGAAGAGGTCACTTGTATCATCATTTGAATCAAGTATTTTAACGGAAGAACAGGAGCTATTCCTGAAGGCATGGGAATCGGAGCGAGATATCACCTTTATTGGATATAAAGAAAATGAGGGTAAACGTCGCATCAGAGATGTCGAAGAGCTAATTGATAGAGCTCTGAAAGAACTGGATGAATCAGACCATAGGAGAGCAGCTCAAGTGTACAATGAAACTCTGAAACAGGTTGCATTATACAAATTGTGGGCGGGTGTTCTAGAATCAGCATCACTAACATAAAGTTCATGATGAATTTTTTAATGAATTTCTTCATAAGGATGAGGAAAGGCTTTGAGTTGGAGCATTGATGATGCTAGAGATGCCAAAAGGATTTGAATTTGGGACAGTTGAAACAGATGAGGACTTGGAAGACCTTCTGAGATTCAATAAAACTGTACATCAAGATGATGATCCTGAAGAATTAAGACGGATGATTGAGAACCTACCAGGATTTGAAAGAAACCACAATCTCTTCATTAGAGATTTAGACAGTGGGAAAATCGTTTCTTCAATAAATGCGATTCCAAGTATATGGATGTATGAACACATCCCAATCAAAAACTTGGAAATGGGATGGGTAGGAACCCTTGAAGAATACCGTCAAAAAGGATTAGTGCGTATTCTCAATTCGTATTTTGAAGAGATGCTGGATAGAGGAAAATATCACATATCCACAATACAGGGTATACCATATTTCTACCGTCAATTTGGTTATGACTTTGTAATTCCAATGGAGCCATGTGTTTTTCTAAGATTAGGACAGATTCCTTCAAAACCTGAAGGAGTTAATTTAAGAGAAATCCGAGAAGCGAAATCAAATGATATTGATGAATTGATGGAGCTTTACAACCTTGAACATCGCGATCTGCTTCTATCTACCAAACGGACAGAATCAATTTGGGAATTACAGGAGAAATTCAGAAAGGAGTATGATAGAGAATTTCAAACCTGTATTGTTGAGAGGGATGGAAATATTGAAGGTTATTTTAGAACATGGATTGAAGGAAACCCAAAGAAAGACCCACAGAGGTCTACACTGGTAGTATCTGAAAACAGCATCTCTGTTTTTGACGCAGTTATGACAACACTCTATCACCTGAAAGAGAAGGCAACCAATCTTGGAGTCAATCAGGTACGGATTATTGGTCCGAAGCACAATAATCTCCTCAAATTGGCTCGTGACCTGCAAGGAGTGTTTCAGCCTTGGTGGAAATATCAAATTAAAATTCCAGACTTAACTAGATTTCTCAAGCAAATACGTCTGGTACTTGAGAAGCGTATCAAGAATACAATGTATTCCAGATTGAATCGGATAATCAATATCAATACTTATAGAGAGTGCATCTCCATCGAATTTGTAAGTGGGAAAATCAGGTCAATCAAGAATATCGGTTTCCAAGATGGTCAAGAATACAGTGATATCAGATCTTCAAAAGAAGACTTTGTTAGAATGGTTCTTGGTCAATACAGTAGAGAAGAGATTAATGAGTATCAAATTGATTTTCTTGTGCGTCTTTCACTAAGAACGCTTTTTGAAACTTTATTTCCTAAAAAAGAAAGCCATATTTCATACTACATGGTATAAAAGAAGAAAATGGAGGGGATGAAACCCCTCATACTAACCATTTGTATGTGATGTGTTTATCATCAATCTTGTCAAAGGCTAACTTGAGGCTCATTCCAACCTCGGGTTGGCTCATAAGATTCGTAATGTGCGCAGTGATTCGTTTACCAGACGGAAATTCCCCAATTGCTACAACATACGGTGCTTTTGAAGAGAGCGTTTCCGGAGCAAAATCAACCACTACGTACGAATGCATAATTGCTTCACGTTCTGTGAATTCAGCAAATTCAGTCTCTGACAAGCATTTTTGACAGTACTGTCTGGGGGGGAGAGCCTCAGCGTTGCATTTAGTACAGACAGACTTCAGTAATTTCTCTTGATCCAGAGCTTCTAAGAATTTCTGAAACCATGGAGTAATTGCTTTATCAGTTGTGTATCCTAGATAGAGTTCTTTTTGTTCTGCCATGATTACCATCCCCTTTCAAAGATAAAGATGTTCACAAATTGACCGGATTGACCGACATTGTGAGCAAGACCATATTGGACATCTTTAATCTGTCGTGATGCGTTCTCAGCTTCGCCCCTCATCTGTTTCATAATTTCATAAGTCATTGATACACCAGTTGCTCCTAGTGGATGCCCCTTGCTCTTCAACCCACCATCGCAATTGACTGGTATGCGCCCTGTGTGATAGTTCTCCTTGTTTTCTACAATTTCACGACCTTTTCCTGGTTCAGCGAATCCGAGGTCCTCATATGCGATCAATTCAGCAATTGTAAAGCAATCGTGGACTTCGGCCATATTCATATCTTCAGGACCTAAACCAGCCATCTTGTAAGCAGCTTTTGCGGCGGATTTTGCACCTGAAATCGAAGTCAGAGTCGTACGATCCTGAATCTTCATTTCAGAGGCTCCAGCACCTATGCCTCTAATCCACATAGGTCGATCAGTGAATTCGCTAACTCGTTCCTCAGCCGCAATGACAACTGCAGCAGCACCATCTGTGATAAGACTACAATCGTATAAATTCAAGGGTCGAGCGATTGGAACTGCGTTGTTTGCTTCCTCGAAAGAGACCTCTCTTGGAAGATGCGCTTTCGGATTTTGAGCACCATAGTGATGAGATTTTACTGCAATCTTAGCTAAGATATCATGAGGCATGTTATATTCGTACATATACCTTGAAGCCATCAATGCATAGAAGGCGGGAAATGAAATTCCATATGGATATTCCCAACGCATATCTCCAGCCCGAGACATATATTCTGTCGCGGTTGCGGAAGATACTCGATTCATCTGTTCAACACCCAATACAAGCATCACGTCATAAAGCCCAGCAGCTACCATCCCCCATGCGGCTCTCAATGAGGCAGTACCGGTAGTGCAAGCAGACTCTACTCGTAGGTGTGGTTTATCGGGAAGACCGATATAATCTGCAATCAATGCAGAACCAGCACCTTGACCGGTAAACTGTGAAGCAGCATAGGAAAGGACAGTTGCATCAATCCTGTCTTGAGTGATTCCTTCATCATAGATTGGCTTGTAAGCCTCTGCAGAAAGTTCTCTCATAGTAGCATCGTATCGTTTACCAAACTTACTGTGACCACCGGCTACTACAGCAACTTTTCTTACCATTTTGTTTAATCCTCCATTCGGAAACTGTCATGATTGCGATCTTGAGCAGCATCCATTGATATTGAATCTAGACGGGGTGTCTCATTCACAGGGTCTTAAGGTTGACGATTCAGCAAATATTGTAGATCATACCAGATTATTGGACAATCACTGTCTTAGGAACTGTACGAAGTGATTTTGCTAAAACAAATAGCTAAGAAGGTACTTTAACACCTTGAGAAAAGGGCGAAAAAATACAAACAAGCATGAATAGGAAACATTAGATATAACGATTAAATATGAAAAAGTCGGTGGACAACTCTTAAATCAAGGCGGTTTCCCGAATAGGATGGTCACAGGGATGATGCGTCAGAGAAGAAGCATAAGAGATTTCCTCAGTGTAGGAAGAATATTGGATGTCATGGCACTGGTGCTTGTTGTTAGTCTGATTGTATTTTCGACTTCACTGCCAGCATATGAAGACACAACAGTAACAGAAGCAAACCTGGGTTCATTGGTGACCGACACAACGGCCATGCAAAAAATCGATAAGTTGGCGTATTCAAGTTCTAATGAAGCTATGGTGCTCAATGTATCTCCTCAGCGTTTGGGAGCTTACTCGTTCTTTGTTCCGATTTATGATTACGATACCCTGAGAGTAAATGTGACATTGGGGATGACTAGTGGAGCAACGAATGTTACTTTCAATGTCAGAGTACGTAATTCAGCAAACAGCTCAAGGGTCGAGGCTGTTGCGGGAGAATTTTCAACTTATTCATTAATGGCCCCTCTAGATTTGGTTCGTAGTCAAACAACTGGATGGTTACAGGTAGGGACAATAACATTGTCTACAAATGTTGATGCAGTATCAGTTATTGTTGAGAGAATTGTTGTCTATGCTACATCCCAACAACCATTGTGTCCCGTAACAATCGATATCCAATCGTCTGACGGAGATAGTCTTTATGAAAATGAGTACATGAACGACTTAAGAGTTCAACCGCTTATGCATCTTGGAAAGACTGGAAGTAACCATTCCGCTCCAGTTCTCACACCAATAAGATCAATGGATACTATCTATGTTAATCCAGGACAATATAATGGTACGGTGTACTGGGGACCTCACCTTGGCCTAAGTGAAATCCGATTAACTGCCAATTTGACCCTTAATGTAAATGAAGCGGTGATATGGCAATTCAGACTCCCCGTTATTGAAATATCATTCACTTGTGACCCTGTAATGCCAATATATTCAATTGATATTGGCAATTTATCAGACCTCTATTCACTTGATGTAGTGCTTGGTGGTGTGCCAGAAATACTATATCTTCCTCCAATAAATACTACAATTTACATTGAAGCGGGAGTGCCAGATATCTGGAGAGGGTCAAGAAGAATTGATGGTACTATTCCAAATACTGCAGCTATGATTGTCATTGATGGAAATCACAATATCGAGGTTAGCGTCACTACAACGTATATGGTAATCCTGGGAACTGGATTCACAGCAAGTGAGCTGGTTATTATAGGAATAGGTGCAGTACTACTCATCATCGTAATGACTAGACTTATTCTACTATTCATACCTGAATACATGACAAGGAATATCAAAGATCTTAGAATATTCGCGGTCATCGTATTTGGAATCACAGGATTCCTACCTTGGTTCGTCACAAACATTCCCCTTACTGGAGCCCCACAAAACAACCCAATCTTGACCTATACATTTTGGTCAGCACTCTCAATGACGGGGGTTTCAGCAGGTGAATCCATTGTCCTACCAGTTGTTCAAGATTTCTACTTTTATGTGGGCCTGAGTGCATTTGCGTTCTACTGGATGCCATTAGCATTTCTTATCACGCATTCTGGAACACCTCGAAGTTGGGCAGAAGATGGTATGTTCAATATTGTCATGCTACCCCAAGCATTTCTTGCAGGCTTTAGTTTCTGGTATACAGAATTCAATATACATTACACAACTCCACTATTAGGGACTTACCTAGCAATCGGAACTCCCATTGCTTGGTTTGTAATGAGACAGGTCTGGAAACTTATTCGTGGAGCAGTTCCATCAAATCATGACACTATCAAGTCAATTGAGCATGCACGTGAGTTTGTTCCCAATATTGTTGCTGAACTCGGAAATCCCACCAATGTTGAAACAAGAGCAATGGAGATTCTTGAGGAGATAAAGACAGATACAGTAAAACATGACTCCTACGACCCAGTAGGATTTGCCGCAGGTGCTGTGTTCATGGCATGTCTGGAATACGAGTGTGAGGGAATGGATGAAACTAAACTCGTTCTTGCCGCTGGTGTAGATTCCATGAGACTGAGACCTATATTTAGAGTCATTGGAGACCAACTCACAAAAGAAGATTCTGAAGTTGCGGAGTGAAATCTCCGCATCTCTTCCATATTTTGGTCTTAAAAAAGAGAAAAGAGAGGGAGAACCCCCTCTGACTATAAATTATTCTCCAGTGAACTTACCGCGTCGTTTCTCAAGAATTGCTGATATTCCCTCAGCTAAGTCCTTGGTCTTGAAACACTCGATTGCGGCCTCAACTTGATATTTGAGGTTGTCTTCATATCCCTCTTCGAAAGCCATGTGAGTAGCCTTCTTAGCAAGCTTTAATGCAATTGGTGCATTTCCACCAATTTTGGCTCCATACCACATTGCCTGACTAAGAAGTTCGTCTTTTGACACAACCTTACTTACAAGGCCAACTTCTAGAGCTTCTTGAGCAGTCACTTGACCTCCAGTGAGGATAAGTTCCATGGCTTTTCCAAGTCCAATAATACGTGGTAATCGTACACAACCACCCCATGCAGGAATCAATCCAAGACTGACTTCGGGAGTACCCATTTTGGCCTCTGTTTCACATATCCGAATATCACATGCGAGCGCAATCTCAAGACCACCGCCTAAACATAAACCGTTAACTGCGGCTATGGTTGGTTTTGACATTTTTGCTAGCTTGTCTAATACGGCTTGCCCCTGTGAAACAAGATCTCCGACCTTGTCAATCTCACTAAAAAGACCCTGAGCCATCTTTAGGTCTGCTCCTGTACAATAGACTTTATCATGTGCAGAAGCAATGACAACTGAGCGAACATCGGGATCTTTCTCAGCCTCGTCCAAAGCATCATTTAAGTCCTGAATGAACTGGTCGTTAATAGCGTTGAGAGCATCAAGTCGGTTGAACTTGATTACTGCTGTGTTCTTAACCGGGGAGAGGAAGGAACCCTCTTTTGAATATAGCATTGTCTCGAATTCTGGCATTTTTCTTAACCTCTAGAGACTAGTAATGAAAATTAGATATGCCCGACTTATAAAGGATTCATATCATGACTGATGCGGATGAGTGCAATTGGAATAAGAAAAAGGAGTAGTAGGCAGGGAAGTCCCTGCCCATTATTGAATTACTTAAGCATCTTCGGTACGCTATAGCATTCGCCAAGCTCGTTTTCAAGTTTCTCAAGGACAGAACGCACTTTATCCTTACCAACGGTTTCAAGCATCTCGAATGGACCCATAGGCCAACTAGCTCCAAGTTTCATCGCCATGTCAATATCTTCTTTGGATGCAATATCGTCATCAACAAGGATACATGCTTCACGCACTCCCATTATGTTGATTCGTTCAACCAACTGATTAGGATCTGCACCCTTTGCTGGTTCAGGTTCCGGACCACTCGCACCATAATCGTAGAAACCCTTTTTCGATTTCATCCCGATATGGCCAGCTTCAACTAGATTCTTTAGAATCTCGGGTGGTTTGAAACAGTCACCAATTTCCCGATAGAGAGTGCTCATTGCATTGTACGCTATATCCAATCCAACGAAATCTCCCAGAGTAAAAGGTCCAGCAGCAGCCTTCCCAATACTAACCATCGCTGTGTCAATCTCTTCTTTTGTTGCAACACCATTCTCAAAGAGAGTAAGTGCCTCATGCATGACTGGCATCAAAAGACGATTAACAATGAAACCAGGACTGTTTTTAGCTTTGACTGTGTTCTTGCCTTGCTTCACACCGACAGCAATTGCTGTTGCTAGTGTTTCATCACTTGTTTTCTCTCCGATCACAAGCTCCAGTAACTTCATTGCAGGAACTGGGGAGAAGTAATGCATTCCTATGAACTTTTCAGGTCGCTGAGTAGCTAATGAAAGCTCATCTATACTAAGAGATGAAGTATTTGTCGCAAGAATTGTATGAGCAGGAGCTGCTTTGTCGACTTTGGTAAAAATTTCCTTTTTGACATCCATATTTTCGAAGATTGCCTCAATAACGAGATCAGCATCCTTTACAGCTTCCTCAAGGTCTACTGTACCACGGACTCTGCTCATAAGACCTTCAGCTTCTGTGATAGACATCTTACCTTTATCGATACCAGTCATAACATCATTTCGGATTCGTTCAAGACCCTTGTCTACGAACTCCTGTTTGATGTCGACCATAACGACATCAAAACCATTCCATCCTGATACATAGGCAATTCCAGAACCCATAAGCCCACAGCCAATTACGGCTATCTTCTTGACATCCATTGGCAATCCTCCTAGAGTGCACCCATCATAGCTGCTAGTATTAGGTTTGCCAGAAAATCGCTCTCGTGAGCGTTACCGATGACGTCTAAGCTTCCATCCTTCATTGTCTGCTTAAAGGGCACCTCACCAGTGAAGATACCTAGAAGTATTGCGGAATTGGCCTTGTATGTCACATCAGGACTGGGGTAGGTTCCCTCATGAATGGTCATATCTTCCTTTGTGATGACCATGTATTGAGCCCCTGCTTCTGTGTGCACTTGGAGAATCTTACCGTCATATGGACCAACCCAATCAGCTAACATCTTCTTGATGTCATCTTTCTCATGTACTTTCGCAATGAGGAACTTGAAGAATTCCTGTAATTGTTCTGATGACATCCTATCAATCCTCCTTGGCCATCCATTCATCTATGGCTTCGTGAACTGCTTTATCTACAGAACTAGCCCAGATGTTACCTTTTCTCTTTTTAACTGCATCTAAAAAGGAGTCATACCTCTCACCATCCATCAAGACAACGACACGTCCGCTCCGGTCGTTAATGAATGACTGGTGGTACATTTTCTTTGACGTCCAATACTCTGCGTCTATATCACCATCCTTTAGTCGTGGGTAGAATGGCCATTCACCAGTAGGATGCTTTCTGAACTTCGCCATTATTCACTCCTCCATTTTTTCACCAAGTCGCCGGTCGCTTCCAAAAAGCCCGGTCTGTATGGCCATTGGACTACATAACGGAATCCCTTGACCCCGTCTTTCTCGCCCTTAGACCATCTCCCTGTGTAGATTCTGCCTCCTACATCATTGCAGAACTCGTGCATTACTACTTCAATAACTCCTTCGATTCTCATGCCGCTTTCATCAGCAATCTCCCTTAGCTTTTCCATTATTAATTCATCAAAAGTAACTTCCACATCGATCACTTCTCCTTCCGAAATGCAATTCGTTTGTATGGTAATCCCCAGCGTTCATGATACATTGAACCCTCAAGCGGCATCCTACTAGGTCCAAGTGCACGTCCTGATATTGGTTTCCCAATGCAAAAAGCACATAGCGGGGTCCATATTGGTGGAATGCCAAGTCTATCTCGCACTAGTTCTGCATGACGTGGATCTGCACATATTAATGCATCATAACCACAACCATAACCTAGTTCTGTTGCAGTTAGCCACATATTCGTAACGGCCATCCCAGCTACAACAGATCCAAAGAGTTCATTGGGGTATAGGTAGTTAGCATCGTGCCATGCTTCACTTGCGCAAACAATGATCGTTGTATCACTCCTTTCAGGGTAACGGAAGAGCTTGCCGTCCCTAAGTCTGGCGTAAACTGCAGCTCTGTATGGATCTGAGATGTAGAAGTTACGACCACTAGCTAGTTCAAAGGGCGACCCACCAAACGCAGATACAGCCATCTCCTCAGCGATGTCTGCCAAGAATTCTTTGGTTTCTTGATCCTCACGTATCACGATATATCGAACCATCTGCATATTCTCAGGGCTCGGTGCATGTCGAGCCGCCTCAAGAATGAGTTCGATATGTTCATCCGGTATCTTCTCGCCAGTGAATTCACGTATTGAACGCCTATCACGGATGAGCTTTAAAGACTGCAGTTCTTCTGCAGTCTTAGCATCACCCTTGGCTTCACCAGTTGATTCCGACTTATTTTCAGCATCTGTTGCCATTGATTCACCTCATAGTTTATGATAAATGCGAAGTTCGATTGTAGCAGGCGCCATAAATGTATTCGCTTTCACTACTGAAATATCATATGTGTGGTCCACATAGACGAATGATGAAGTGTTGTTCGTGACATGTCGAAGATATACCACTATGTCATGTCTGGGACATATCCTGAATACTAACCTAGTATTGGAATGGATATACAAGCTGACTTATCCCAGTTACCAAATTCTCGGGGTAGGGCTCACAAAACTCTCCCGGTTCATGGTGGGCTCTACTTTTTCTTGAGTGGGAGCGGACGCGCTCCTTCTCAAAATCCTATTTGGCAAATAGTTGGAGTTCTTTTCTCCAAATCCAGTAGGGCCTATTGCATCACCAACAATCTTTTGCACTTTAGCACCTTTCTCCTTATTCTCAGGAAACACAGTACCCACCAAGCTCATACCTGTTCAAATATTGACCTAGTATTGGCTGCAACATACAAGATACCTTATGGAGGATTGTTTCTCAACGTTTTGGAGCGATACAAACACTCCCGGCAAATAGTGCGCTCTGTTCATTTTGGAGGAGTTCTGGACTCCTCCCTACCTTCTTCTTCTGTAGAGCCCATTAGTTCAATAAACAATCAAAATCCAAGCTTTCATTAACAATTTGGTCTATTATGGCAAGCTTTGCTTCATTATCAGAGGTTACTGTACCTACAAGATTATCAACAATATGGCCTGTACTGAATGTATCATAGGCGGTCATCATTATAGGAACTCCTAATTCCTTCGCTCTAGAAATTGTTCTAATATCTGGTCCCATCCCACCGGTCAGAATGAGTAAATTGGTATCGGTTTCCAAGGCTGCAAGACAAATATCAGTTCTATCACCGCTAGTGATTACTGCTTTGTCTGCGGCACGTCTAAAATATTTCAGAGCATTCTCAGGTGCCATGCTTCCCACCATGAACTGGTCAACCAATATGCCCAGTTTGTCTTCACCTAAAACCATTTGTCCTTCTAGAGCTTTCAAAATCTCTCCGACTGTTGGACTGTATAATTCGCGTCTTGCATCAATAATACCACAGACACGTATACCCTGCTTTTTTAGGAATGGAGTGACTCGGTCCTCTACAATAGATTTTAGCATTGGTGGAACTTGAGAGAGGATAAATGCAATATTCTCAATTCCATGTTGTTTGAATAAATCGCGCATCAGATATACTTCGTCAATAGCCTCAACACTCGTGAAGTTGACCAGGCATAGGACAGATGCATTCAATTCCTTAGCAATCTGTGGAGTTGAGAGATCAACGTGAAGCAAATTCCATGGAACCATGGTACCTTCAAAGATGATAGAATCATAGTTAGATACGAGTTCACCATAGCATTCCTTCACTTTTGCCATAAGAGTGCCCGGACCCAGCCTGAGCAATTCATCATAGGTAGCTTTAGATCTAGCAATAGGGCAGATAGTTCCTACATTCTCTTTCATGCCCAAGAGATGCTTCATAACATATGCATCTTCATCAACATCTTCAGTTTCAGTACTTAGTTCAAAGCTTTTCCTGCCGACGGGTTTGAAGTAACCAACTCGAATCCCCTGAGCTTTGAGTTTTGAAGCAAGAGCGATGGCAATCATTGTCTTGCCTGTCAATGTTTGGCCACTGATCATAATGTTACTAGACAAAGTTTACTCACCTCCAATAGTAATTTTGATGTCAACTGCTGTAACGCCCCTTCCCTTCTCATAAGCAAATGCTGGATTTATGTCAAGCTCTACAATCTCTTCAAAATCAGTAACTAATTGACTTATTCGTAAGATAGTATCCTGTAGCGCAATAATATCACTTGGAGGCTCTCCTCTAACACCTTTGAGAAGTAGCCCCATTTTGGTTTCCTCTATGAGCTCAGCTGCATCACTACGACTTATTGGAGCAAGTCTAAATGCTATATCCTTCAAGTAATTTACAAAAATACCACCAGCGCCAAACATAATCAACGGACCAAACTGAACATCACGAGAACAACCAATAATGAGTTCCTTGCCTTTGTCAGCCATTTCCTGAACATCAACACCATAGATGATTGCTTTTGGTCTGTGTTTCTTGGCGTTTTCAAGTATTTGTACAAACGCAGCCTCAACATCTTCTGGTGTTTTCAAGCCAACTTGAATTCCTCCGATATCACTCTTATGAATGATATCAGGACTTGATATCTTTAATACCACAGGATAACCTAATTCACCCGCAATCTGTTTTGCGTCCTCACTACTTGTTGCAAGACGAATTCGAGCTACTGAAATGCCATAAGCTTCAGCGATTTCATGCGCCTCACTTCCGAGGAGAACTCTTCGTCCATCTTTTCGAACATTTGAGATGAGTTCATTCACTCGTTTTGTGTTTACTGCAAATTTAGGAATCGATTCGTCTTTCAGACTATCTCTTATTACTGTGTACTTGTAGAGCTCAGCTAGTGCAAATACAGCACGTTCAGGAAAATCGAAAACTGGGATTTGTCCTTCAGTTAGTATAATTCGAGGATAGACCATCGAGTGTCCACCCATGAATACAGCAATGACGGGTTTATCGGGATATTTCTGATGAGCGTCAACAATAACTTGAGCAGTTTCAGTTTCCTTTGTCATGGCTTGAGGAGTAAGAAGAACTATGACAGAATCAACACCTTCATCTCGGAGAACTGATTCAATGCATAGCTGATAATCCTCGGGTTGAGCAGTGCCTAACGCATCAACCGGATTATACAGTGAGGCTGCAGAGGGTAATTTTTCTTTGAGAAATTGAATCGTTGTTGTGGATAATTTTGCAATTTCCAATCCATTTGCTTCACATGCGTCTGTTGTCAGGATACCAGGTCCACCTGCATTAGTGATTATCGCTATGCGATTTCCAGCAGGAAGATGCATGTCGTCGTAAACATTTGCTACATCAAAAAGTTCAGCCATATTATTTGCTCTACTTACACCACTCTGTTTAAATGCCACATTGTAAGCTGTATCAGAACCAGCAAGAGACCCTGTGTGAGAAGAAGCTGCTCTAGCACCTGCAGTACTTATTCCTGATTTAACAATGAAGATTGGTTTTTTCTCTGCAACTTTCCGACATGCCTTCATAAACTTACGACCATCAACAACAGATTCAATATAAAGCAGAATGAAGCTTGAATCGGGATCGTTTCCAAAAGCTTCTATGAAATCAGCTTCATCAAGATGTGCTTTATTACCGAGACTAACAAATTTAGAAAATCCGATTTTTTCCATTAGACTCCAGTCAAGAATTCCTGTCATTAGTGCACCTGATTGGGATGCGAATGCAATTGTACCCTTTGTTGGAGTGCCTGCAGAGAATGAGGCATTATAAGGAGATGATGTGTTGATAATTCCAAGACAATTTGGTCCTTGAACAACCATACCGTATTTTTCAGCAATTTCAACAATCTTCCTTTCGGCCTCTTGCCCCTCATGACCAATCTCTTTAAAGCCGGCAGTAATTATCACAAGAGCTTTAACACCCTTACGACCGCATTCTTCAACTGCAGGTAGGACAAACTTGGATGGAATAACTATGACTCCGACATCAACATCTCCAGAAACCTCTGATATATTACGATAGGTTCGAAGTCCAAGAATCTCTCCACCTTTAGGATTAATAGGGTAAATTCGACCTTGAAAACCACTATCAACCAAGTTTCTTACAACAGAATGTCCTAGCTTCCCCTTAGTGGAGGATGCCCCAATTACAGCAATGGAGTGGGGATTGAAGAGCACCTCGATGCCATCTTGTCTGGTCACTAAATCACACTCACAGTTCACCAATCAAATGTGAGTTTCGCAATAGGAGTATATTATAACTTCTATCTTGTTGGCCAAATTTTGAATATCGACCTAGTAATACTTACAAACATATTCTGGTAAGATTACTGTCCTCTCTAGGTGATACATCTATGAAGCTTGTAACACTACATGTACCAACAGCCTATCTGGAAGGGCTTGAGCAGTTGGTCGATACCAAACTATATCCAAATCGAAGCGAAGCCATACGAATCGCTATACGTGATCTGCTCAAGAAAGAGCTGTGGCAATAGAAAAACCCTAGCCGGGAGAAAAAAAACATGAAATTAGTAACATTACATATCCCAGAGCAGTATATCGAGGGACTTGAGCAATTGGTGGACTCACGTTTGTATCCTAATAGAAGTGAAGCCATCAGGATTGCCATTCGTGATCTCTTGAAACGAGAACTCTGGAGATAAATGAGGTACTAGTACGATTCCTCAGCAATTCGTCGAAGGAATCTTAATAATAAGATTCCTTGAGTTCTCCTAGAGAATGAGAAATCATTCCATACTAAGGAGTGTGCACCAACAACGACACCTGGGACAACGGATGGTGACTTACAATCAATGATCCTAGGTAGAACAAAAAGCACCAATACGCGACTTGTAAAGGGTTGCCCTTGTTACAAGGAGTTTGGTGAAGAGAAAGTATGCATCAATGATGACGATGTTCTGCCAATAAGAGCTATCTCAGTTGACCCCTCATTTTTCACTCAAATTGAGAATCTAGAAGATCTACTTGAGTTCAAGAGTGATAAAGAGAATATGTGTTACCTCCTTATCTATTTAGAGAAATCTGGTAATTTTGTCTATTGTGTCAGTAGGGGAATGAAATTACATATCAACAACAGGGAAGTGAAGGCATCCGATATCAAGGATGCACTCAGCTTTGTTTCAACAACTGAACACTCTACTAATGGAGTAGTATGCTCAACTTGTCTTTATAAATATCTAGTCACCTTGGGAGATGTTTTCGATGATTTAATATCTGAATCTGAACGCTCAGAGATCATTGAGAGCTATGTAAAGGAAATTTATATGAAAATGGCTGTTGATCTAGGCGGAGGCGACAGTGAAGCAATCGGATATGTTGATGAAAGCATATATTCAGATCTAATTCGCAAGCAAATTGAGCAACTAAGTCGACAAAGAACGGAACTTACAGAGAATATTGGAGAACTAAGAGAAATCGAAGGGAAGAGTCATTACGTTTACCTCCTCGAAAAATATAGTCAACTTTGTAGACTAGAATCAGTATTCCTTTTACAAGTTATGTCCTTAAAAGAATCAACTGATCAGTTTGTGGCGATTGGACTACTTAAATTCATGATTGAATTATCTGAACAAGTTATGCAAATTAATAATAGCATAAGAGAAGTGCTTCAGATTCTTGAAGAGGAAAAAGCGGTACCACAACCGATTAAGAATATAATAGCAATAAATGAAAATCATAGAAGAATTGGCGAACATAGGTTTGCTAATCTTCTACATCTTCTTAGTCAGGTAAGAGGATGAAACAGCAAGTTCTATAACACCTTATGTGAAACAATATTTGGAATCATTCAGATTTGGAGAAGATTGGAGAGCACCAAGGTGGTTTACGCACAGAATGGACCAAAAAATCGCCAAGGCACCATACGTCTTGTCAGAGGGTGTCCATGTCTTAAGGTGTTTGGTGATGAAAAACTCTGTGTTAATGATGATTCAATCCTTGAGCTTGAAGTACTCGAAGTGGATCCGGGGATATTTGGCCTACATGAAGACAAGGCAGCAATGGATGAAGAACTCGCCGCAGAAAATGACATCTGCTATGCAGCAATATATGTGAACTATCCGGATAATCGTGTATATTGTATATCTCAAGGATGGGTACTCAAAATCCATGGTAAAGATGTTCCAGGTGGAGATCTTGAAGATGCCCTACAATTTCTCTCGACTAAAGACTTGACTGCGAGTGCAGAAATATGTAGTGAATGTCTTTACAAATTCATCCTGACACTTAGTGATACTTACTCTGACACAATGTCTGTTAAAGAGAAAACAGATGAGGTCAAGCGTTACGTTGATAAATTCTCATTGATGATTGCTGTTAAACATAGCCAGATGGATGGAATGGAAGCCATTGGGACAGAGGAAGATATTGAGGATGGCGTAGACCATTTTTCATTTCTCCGGAAATATCTGGTTCAGTTGATGGATCAACAGATTCATTATTCAACAATCAAGGAGCAGCTCATAAAGGAAGGAGTAGAGGATTGGCTGATAGAGTTAGTTGATCTAAGACTTGTCTTAACTCGCCTAGAGTTTCAATTCTATAGCCAAACTTTGCAGTTGAGAGATTTGTATGATTTCAATCTACTAATTAGAAGTCTCCAGTATGTTCTTGGAACATCAAGTGAAATTCTCAAAATAAATGAGAAAATACATCGAGAGATTCGCTCGGATAGATTCCTAAATAAAGTCAAAACAGATAGTCGGCTCGCATCCTTATCAGCTTACGCAGAGAAGAGCAGAACGGTGGAGCATAATTTTGGTAACATCCTACAAATCCTTAGTAGACTCTAGAGATTATCGCACCTCTCCAAATTGCTTAACCAACCAAGTGACATTATATCGAACAGCATTCTCTAATGTTGTCTTTAAATTCCAACCAAAACTATTCAGAAGATTTACGTCAAAATCAGTTTTAATAACGTCACCAGACCATCCTCTTTTGGTTCCGGTATAGTCTAACTTGACATTGTCGAGTTGTAGCTGATTACATACCACCTCTGCAATCCTTGTAACGGTTAATCGGTCATTAGATGCAACATTTACAGGTAGATAGCCCGATTTCATTTTTTCTTCTAATAGCAGAATCGCATCAATCGTATCATCAATATATAGATAGGATTTCTCTTGTTTGCCATCGCCAAGTATCTCTAGTCGGGTATGATCTCGCTTCAACTTCATGTAGAAATCAAAAATAACTCCACGATTACAGCGAGGACCGATTATATTGGCTAAACGAACGCATACGGAATTAATGCCATATAACTCAGCATATGAAGATAAATACATTTCAATAGCAGCTTTAGCTGCACCATAATTACTGATTGGATGCAATCTCGCAGTCTCAGGTGTAGGAAGAATTTCCGCATCACCATAAATTGTACCCCCTGAGGAAGCAAAGATAATTCGATCAACATCCTGTCGTCTCATTTCTTCAAGAAGATTCAGACTACCTCGAACATTGATCTCGAAATCAGAGATTGGTTCGTCAACACTTAGTCGAACATTTGGTTGTGCTGCAAAATGAAAGACCGTGTCAACTCCACTAACACACTGCTTTAGGTCATTTTCAGATGTGATTGAACCATTAACAAAATTCAGGTTTGAATTGAACAAGTGTGGTTGAATATTATCCATTGTTCCACCAGATAAATTATCGAGTACACACACCTCATGACCTGAAATCAACCGGTCAACGAGATGACTTCCGATGAAACCAGCACCACCAGTAATCAATATTCGTTTCATTTAGAAATACACCACTATACAAGTAAGCTTCAGAGGAGGAAGGAATCCTAAGTACCTTTCGACGATTTTTCAATTAGAAACCTAATGAATCCGGATGCTGAATGCGCTTCACAAGAATCATTCCAAATGTTTACAATTTTAGCAAAAGTAGCTAGTTCATCAATGGGTTCCTCCGACATTTCGAGAAGCAATTCATCAGTAATAATCTCACCCTCACCTATACCTGGACAAATCTCTTGTTTAACATGTAGTGACCAACTGATTGATCCGTCATGCTCACTGAAGACAAACGGAAATGAAGAACAGACCATTGGACGAAGGGGGTGTATCATACACAAATCATCCTTAAGAAAAATGCAAGAGTATCCTTCCATTTTCTTTAGTGCCACATATGCAAATCCACGTTCTGTCTTCACCTTTGGAATATCTCTTAACCCATTAGGAATAAGTTGGTCATCATTCAGAATATAGAAATCAAGTGCTCGTAAGATATCATCTTCATTCAAACCCAGTCCAAAAACTAGCTTAAGTATATCAGAAGCAGTAACAGTCACTATCATATCTTTCTGCTTACAACAAGCACCACACCGTTTACATTCAAAGCGCAGGCTTGATATAGAACTCATTAAATCACCATTTGGTGGAGTAGGAATTAGAGCGTTTCCAAGAATTCACGCATTTTTCCAATCCCTTCGCGGATTAATTCCACTGAAGTTGCATATGAGAATCTTAGATGAGTGTCATATTCATCCCCAAAAACAATGCCAGGAGCTGTTGTAACACCAGTTTTCTTGAGCAGAAGCTCTGCAAGCGTGTTACTGGTAAGTCCAATTTTAGCAAAATCAGGAAATACATAAAATGCCCCTTTGGGTTTCATGCATTCTACATCATCAATCTCATTTAACAAGCGGACTATTTCATCTCTGCGAATCTGGAACTCAGATTTCATCGACTCTACAAAACTTTGATCGCCAACAAGCGCTTCTACCCCAGCTGCTTGGACAAAAGAGGTTGCACATGATGTGGTATTCTGTTGAATTCGGATCATATTGTTTATTGTTTCAGGATTTCCAATTGCATATCCCAAACGCCATCCAGTCATCGAATATGCCTTAGAAAAACCACTGATGACACATGTGTTTTCCATGGTAGGATCTAATTCAAGCATGGAGGTCTGATGACATTCATCATACACAAGGGATTCATAGATTTCATCACTATAGATAACAAAATCATTATCTACTGAAAGATCATGAATCAATTTCATATTATCTTTCGACAATACACCCCCTGTTGGATTATTTGGTGCATTGACAATCATGGCAGTGACAGACCTAGACATATGACATTTGAGTTCTTCTTCGTCAATTTCATATCCAGTACTTGTGGGTACATCGACAGGTTTTGCACCAAGAATTCGCAACATGACCTTGTATGTGGGCCATGATGGAGAAAGTAGCAAAACATCATCGCCACTATCGATTGCTGCCAAGAATCCTTGGAAGAGAGCCATTTTTGCACCAGGTGTGACAACGACATTTTCCCTCCCATCGATTGAAATGCCTCGCTTCTTATATGAGGCTTCAATTGCATCGAGAAGTTGATTAATACCTCTTGAAGAAGTGTACCTTGTCATCCCATTGTGCATGGCATCAATAGCTGCATCTACTATATTTCGGGGTGTGGGGAAGTCAGGCTGACCGACCTCGAAGTGATAGACATTTTTTCCCTGAGATTCCAATTTACAAGCCAGATCGTAAATCTTCAATGTTCCTGAAGGAGGTATGCGCTCCATGTAATGAGAGGTCCAATCCAAATGTGTCACGCTCTCTTGGTTGATTCGAAGGCGGTCATTAATCAAGCAATATATGAGTGTTTAGCTGATGCCTTGTTTCTTATTCTTTAGCCAAGTCATTCCGACAGTAGGTTATCTAAGTTCCAAAGAATAGACGTCTGGCGCGACGACGACGTTCATCCTCACTTTCATCACTTTCAGGGGCAGGGGGTGAAGGAGGATTATCTTCATCTAGATACTCCAATTCCTCATCATCAGACTCATCGTCTATATCATCAGTAATAGGCTCATCATAGGGACTCCAGCGAGGTTGCGATTCTTCAGAGGATTTAATCTCAGGTTCTGGTTCTTCCTCAGATTCATCCGCCTCAAAAGATGCTTCATACTCACGCCATGTAAAACCAGATTCTGCAGGTGGTGCAGGAGGAGTATCAGTGAGTTCTGAAGGAATCGAATCCTCATCCTCTAGAGATGCTTGAGAGGGTGGTGGTTCCACATGGACTTCTGAAGAATCGTCATCTTCTGAAGGAGGCGGGTATTGTGGGATTTCTTCTTCGATTCGCTCAGATTCAATTGTAAGGGGTTCGGATTCTGCAATGTGGAAATCTGCTGAGAAATCTCTGATTTCTACCCCAAGATCGATGTCTTCAATGAATGATTCAGGAGAATGATCAAGCTCATCCATAGTAATCCCGGAGGTTTCGCCTATTTCAATCTCATCTTCTGAAAACTCTGATATGGCGTCTTCTATTGTTGACTCAGAGACTAATTCTTGAGGTGATGAATCATCCTCGGAGTCAGAGGAATCGAATGGCTCAGGAATATATGTTGATTCTTCATCTGAATCACCCACTTGCAAATAACCCATTGCATCGCTGAGAGGCGTTTCATCAAATTCCAAATCGTCAGATCCAGAGGGTTCTTCAAATTGGATAGGGACCTCATCACCTTCAGATGTACCTTCAATATCAATTTCTGTTTCCTGTTCATCTAAGTATGTAACACCTAATTCACGGCTTAAACAGGACTCGCATCTCTTGGCAGATGCTATCAAGCCATCAGTTATGAATTGCTCTAGACTCTTTGCACGATGCGGATTTCGACCAGACCATTTCACAAAGGAATCGATCATGCGCAGAGCATCTCGTACACCCATCCAGTAATCATCGGATTCTCTCTTTTCGTGACTCAATAGGACACCCACTAGGATTTCAAACGAAAGATGAAAAAAGGCTTTGTATCACATATCTGATAGTCTATCTATCATCTCGTTTAGCTAAAATCGCTTCAATAATATCTTCAAACAGGTGGTCAATCTCTTTCTTCTTATACTCGTCAATTTCAGATTCTATTATTAAAACACGGGTAGGAATATTCGCTCCGATATTTTCACGTATCTCATTCCTATAGATGGTTTCTATTTCAGGATCGGGTTCTTTCAAAACGATCATTGCACCGCTTGCGCCCTTGTAGGTTACTGATAGAAGGATGTCCATCGCAGAATGTTGGGGGGACATTATCAACGCTCGAACGTCAGTTTCATCCATCTCAAGGTCTCCCGCCCCTATTCGTATTCCATCAACTGCAACGACTTGCTGATTGAAGACGGTGAGTACTTGTTCTAAGAGTTTATCATCAGGCCCAAGTACAGTAATCTTGAAGAGATAGCGGGGTTTATGTCCAGCGTTGTTTCGAGTCATGACAATACATCCTAAGAATCTATTTTGTCTTAATTGTATCTGAAACTTATTTCAAAACATGTTCTCTATGTTGATATCTCTTGTGTAACAATTTATCCCCTGTGGATTGGACATAATTCATAAAAGAAGACTTCATTCACGAAATATGGGATAATCAATGCCTTCTGTAGACGAGATTTTCAATAGTCTGAAACCTGTAATGGATCCGGAGCATCCAATATCAATAACTGACCCCCGAATGAAAATCGTTGAACCTGAGTTCATTCGTGTTATCGATGATATTATACGAGTGCGGTTCAAACCAACTGCACCACACTGTCCTATGGGGGGATTGATTGGTATTCTTATTCGTCATAAATTGGAAATGGACTACCCTGATAATAAGGTGCAAGTACTTTTAATTCCAAATTCTCATTCACAAGAGGAAGCCGTAAATTCGATGATCAATGATAATGAGAAGTATGAGAATGTTGTGGGTCAGCTGAGAGCGAGAGGTATGATCTGATTGGTTAATGCTTCAAGAATAGTTCTTCTCGGATTTATTCTAACCATAACCGGTATGTTTCTAATTCTGATAGGCAATATTGACAATATCGGAGGTTTTGTCTATGTGTTTCCATTCTTTTTCTTTGGTAGTACTGAAATAATACCTTCATTCTTTATTGTGCTTTCAGCTATCGCTACAATAGCTTACTTTTATTATATTTCTAGAAACTTTCTTTTAAACCAATCTTCTAGGATTTCTGACAAGCCACAATATCTCTGTCCAAATTGTGGAGCGAAACTCGATGGAACTCCACTCTATTGCTCCATTTGTGGTCTGCCTTTAGAATCAAAGAGTGATGAGGAATATTATTCGTGATGTCAGAGAGGTCTCTAATAAGAAGTGCACATCATTCTGATTTTGAATCAGCGTATGAAATCGAATGTCAATCATTTCTACTTCCATGGGATGATGAATTATTTGTCTTGCTTACACGAAGAAACGGAAGAGTCCCAGTTAGTAGATCTCGCCAACTGTTCATGGATGTATTAGAACTAGATAAAGAGGTAATTGGTTATATTATCTGGGAGGAGGAATACATCCAAGGACGAGGGCATATCCTGAACCTAGCTGTGAGCGCAAATCATCGCAGGAGAGGTTATGGAAGACAGTTGCTTTTGCATGGATTTGCATCAATGAAAGCTGCAGGTTTAAAGGAGTGTGAACTAGAGGTGAGAGTCAATAATAGCTCAGCACGTTCCCTTTACGAGTCATTTGGAATGAAGTTGATTTCAATCGAACAGGCCTATTATGAGGACGAGGATGCAGCAGTGTACATGATTAGTCTAAGTCGATTTAATTCTTAATCGAGTTAATAGTGGACCTAAGAAATCATGATAAAGTTTCAAGTAACTCTCATCGATTGATGCTATCGCAAATGCTCCAGATGATTCGTCACCTGCGCTTAAAACAATCTCTGATTCATCTCGAACTGCTAGTAGAAATGGGTCAGGAATATGCCAGATTCTCCAACCTTTCAGAGATTCTATTTCTTCAGGGATTTCGTCGAGGATTGGAAGTATCAGCACCCTTCTTCTGGGATTCTTAACCTTATTCAGAGCCTTAAGATCAAGGAATTCTAGTGAAGGTGTTGAAATTACAATTGACTTCTCAGCACGTAAAGCCAAATCAGCTAAATGCGCAAAAGTTTCCTGAACCCCAGTTAGGTACCATGACTTAGTAACTGCGGAGTTTATCAATGCTGCTCCAGATGATTTGATAGCACTGATCATGCTTGCTGTGCTGGACGTTGCATTGTTGATAGAATCTATTGATGCATTAAGTTCAGAAAGACTGGAATCAAGAATATCGGTTGTTCCTTTGGACCAACGACGTAATGCCTTGTCGATATTAGCACCTACGTTCGTCAATGACTCATTACGCTTCTGTTTTATTGTTGATAATCTATCATTAACATTCTTTGTTTCTTGAGTCATTATATTTGAAATTTGAGACGAACTGTCACTAATATCTCCACTCAAGTTTTCTATAAGTCGATAGGAACCATCACTGATTTGGGTCTTTAGGGATAGTCCTATCGATTCGAATTTCCTCGCTGATTGTTGATTCGCTTCGAGAACATTTTGAAGAGCTCTTTCGATTGCAGCATCACGATTTGATTTTGTTTCCTTGGATATTCCATTAATGAAAGAAACCAAATCCGCATGGATTCCTTTTGATCGGTTCCTATGTTCTTTCAAGTCCTGAGTTAAAGTATCAAGAACTTGAGCTAGTTCTTGTGATAGTTCCTTAGTAGCTTTGTTTACAGTGGTTGATGTGATACCAGTCAATATTGTATTGAGTTCATTAAATCGGGATTGCCCAGTTTCAAGAACTGTGATACTTGCGGATTCAAACTCTGAAGTCTTTGCCTTCAGATTAGTATCGGATTCCTTAAACAGATTTGTTGCCATTTGTTCAATCTTCTCTAATGTGACCTCACATCTCTTTAAAACACGATTTTCGGCTTTTACAGAAGATTCGGAAAGAACATTCTGCATTTCACTTAGGTCACTATTGAGTTTGTTTCCAAGTACTACTAACGACGATGTAACATTTCCAACAGCGGTATTAACTGACATTGCTGCAGCATCGATTGCCATTCCAACCTCTGATTTGTGAGATTCGATTTCAGACACAACCTCTTCACGAGCTGTGGTTTTTGATTTCATATTTGATGTTTCATCCTTAGCTAAAATTGTCTGATAGGACTCTATCTTTTCAGTAACGGATTTTAGTGATTTAGAAGCCAATGCATCTATTTTTTTGCTTGTGCTTGTCATATAGCGCTCCTTTGAATCACTTTGCGCTGTAATGAAAGTCTCTACTGTTGATTTCACTGAGCTGACCGTTGAATTGAGAGATGTATTTGCTTCTTCAAGAAAACCATCGATACTTACCGATATCTGATTACGAGCAGCATTGACAGAACCTTCGAATTCCTTAGATAGCTGTACAATGTTTTCTCCAATCTGTTTTATTATCCCAGATTCCATTTCTTTAAGAGAGTCTTGAGTGCTATTGACTGAAGATTCAACCTTATCAAGTGTCTGTACCATTGACAATGATATCTCCGTACGTTTCTTGTTAACAAATTCCTCTAATGATTTACGAAGAGTTGAAATTGAATCACTAACAGTCTCGACTTTCAGTCCAATCTCAGAGGTATAGCCCTGTTGAAGTTTTAGAGAATCGTCTTCCAATATAGACATCTCAGATTTTACTGCATTTCTAAATTCTGAGTGAATAGATGAAATTAGGTCTCGAGCTTCAATCGTTTGACTTGATAGCAGTCCATTGAATGTGGCTTCGAGATTCTGTGTTAGTGAAATGAACTGTGTTGTCATATCTTCAATGTGATAATGAAACTCATCTCGAATGCCTTGAGCATGATCATCAATACGGGTTGTTTGATCATCAATATTTCGAGCAATTTCCTTCTGAGCCTTCTCTACAAGTGTGGATAATGTTGTCACACTACTTGTAACTCTTTTATCCAGATGGTTTTCTAGCGCTTCGTAAATCGCTTGAATGTCTTCATAATGTTTTGTTCCTGAAGTTCCAAAACTCAAAACAATTTCATTTAACTTGGAACCAACACTAGTTTCGAAATCACTAGTAGATTTCTTGATGCCTGAAATTATCGCATCATTTCTAGTGGTAGCTGAAGATAAGGTACTGTTGAATGAGGATTTCAATCGACTATTCATATTCTCAGCGAGTTTGAGAAATTCAGAAGATTCAGTGTTCAAGACTACATCCAAATCAGTAGATAGGCCAGATAGTCTTCGGTGCAATTCCTTTTGGGTTCCAACACTCCATTTATTAATTTCAGACTGCAGAGCGTCTCCGGAGGTTTCGAGTTCAGTCTGGTCGGATTTCATCTGTCGTCTGAACTGATTCATTACTGAATTTCTTGTAGAGCTTAAATAGGTTTCAAGGTCAGTAATCATAGATGATGAAAGATTGCGTAAAGCTGAATATTCAGCGTTCAACATACTAGTAACTTTGTCCAAATAGCCTGATACACTAGTCTTTATCGCTTCGAGATACGCTGAATCAGTGGAAGCTATTTGTTCTAATTGCGTTGATATCGATCTTGATGTGTTTTCAATAAAATTCGAAACTTCACTCTTCCAAGAATCAATATTCTCCACGGTAACAGAAATTGATTCAGATACTTGATTGATTACATCACGAACAAATGCTCCTTCATCAGAAGACAAAGATCTGCTATTAGCAAGTAATACCTTCAAAGATTCAAGAGAATCTGTATGTGCCGCACTGATCCGATTTTCAAAATCCTCAAGAGCTTCTGTCAAGGCAGCTGTTACATTGCTAAATGAATTAGCAGTATCATTGGATATCTCGAGTGTTTTCTCACTCAATGAATCAGACAGGGTTTCAGCGATTGATCCTACTGTTTCTTCACTTTTTGCAAACGCGTCTGAAATTGAATTTAGTATGGCGTCAAGTAATTCGGTTTCAATTTGATTGAATCCTTCTATACGCTCTTTCGTAGTTAGTGTTTGATCTTTTAACCACTTATCTAAATCACGTTTAATGGTACCAATTTCACTCTGGAAGGATTTCTGCGTTTTATCTAGCTCAACCTGGAGTTCAAGTAGTCCAGAACCTAAATCATCTTCAAGAGTGAGATCAACCTGAGAGATCGTTGATTCAAAATTCTGCGAAAGTGAGGAAAGGACTTGAGTACATATATTGACCATGGA
>Ga0315553_10000726_pt1 | contig 28508 bp, 25 predicted proteins | sample SalMarSW160140MG_FD_203099 | JGI IMG/M metagenome (GOLD analysis project Ga0315553, IMG submission 203099) | Salt marsh sediment microbial communities from the Plum Island Ecosystem LTER, Massachusetts, United States - Salt Marsh Sediment SW1601-40 ... | reverse complement strand
AAGGCCGTCGCCGAGGCCACGCTGGCGAAGCCGCTCGGCATCTCGATGGGCTTGAGCTTCGGGTCGATCACGCCGACCTATCGCGCGATGACGCTCGGGCCGGCGACGCCGAGCCTGAAGCCGGACGAAAAGAAGAGCGCCAAGAAGTAGCCTCACACACCGGCGCGACACGGCGGTTCACGACGCTATACTCCATCCTCTGGCCTTATCGATCTGGCAGTTGATCGGCGATGTTGCGGCACCTGATTGTCTCCCTTGTCCTCCTGACGCTCGCTGGCGGCTTCTATTTCCTGCTGACCCCGCAGGGGCGACAGCTCATCGATCGCGTGCACATCAATATGATGCGGGCGGAGTACAAATCGCTCCATCGCGCCGGTAAGCCGTTGCCCGGCACGCCGGATCTCGCCCGCCTCGATGCGCGGCTTAATGCCGAAGGGGTCCATCTCGGCGCGCCGGTCTATATCCGCATCTTCAAGCTTGAGTCCGAGCTCGAGCTTTGGGTGGAGAAGGACGGCCGCTTCCAGCGCTTCGCCACCTATCCGATCTGCCTGTGGTCGGGGCGGTTGGGGCCGAAGCTCAAGGAAGGCGACCGGCAAGCGCCGGAAGGCTTCTACACGGTGGCCAAACAGCAACTCAACCCGAATAGCCGCATGCATCTCTCCTTCAATCTCGGCTTTCCCAATGCGTACGACCGCAGCAAGGGCCGCACCGGCTCCTTCCTCATGGTGCATGGCGGCTGCGCGTCCATCGGCTGCTATGCGGTCACCGACAAGGTGGTGGACGAGATCTGGGCTTTCGTTACGGCGGCGCTCGACAACGGTCAGGAGCGCATTCCGGTCCATGCCTTCCCGTTCCGCATGACCGAGCGCAATCTGAGACTGCGCAAGGGTGAGAGATGGAGCGGTTTCTGGACCGACCTCAAGAAGGGCTACGACCTGTTCGACGGCAGCCACCTGCCGCCGGTCGTCAGCGTATGCGAGGGCCGCTACGTGTTCGAGGCGGGAAGCTTGGCGACCGTGAACAGACCGGTCGAGGAGCACTGCCCGCCCGAGGTTGCCGGCAATTCATAGTCTGGAGACGGCCATGCCCAAGATCGATCTCGCCAAAGTGCCGGAACGCAAAGGCTCGTCCTATCCGCCGCCGTTCGACGCGCCTTGCGCTGAACGCGTACGGCAGAGGCTGGGCGATGCGGGCGGGCTCAGTGCGTTGGGGGTCAATCTCATGCACCTCCCGCCAGGCAACTGGTCGAGCCAGCGCCATTGGCATTCGCACGAAGACGAATTCGTCTACGTGCTCGAAGGCGAACTGACCCTCATCGAAGATGGCGGCGAGACAGTGCTGCGCGCCGGCGATTGTGCGGCCTTTCCAAAAGGCACCGGCAACGGCCATCACATGATTAACAGGTCGGACGCCATGGCGGTCTATCTCGAAGTCGGCACGCGCGCACCCGACGACATGACCACCTGCTCCGACGTCGACATGATGTCCTCCAACGCCGACGGGCGCTTCGTGCATAAGGACGGCACGCCCTATCCCGACGCCTAGATCGGCCAGAAATAGAGAATGAGCGGCGTGCCGGCCACGAGCACGATGATCGAGAGCGGCAGGCCCAACTTCCAATAGTCGCCGAAGCGGTAGCCGCCGGGGCCCATCACCAGCATGTTGCATTGATGGCCTATGGGGGTGACGAAGTCGCATGCCGCGCCGATTGCCACCGCCATCAGGAACGCGTCGGGCTTATATCCGAGATTGCTGGCGAAGCTCGCGGCGATGGGTGCCATGACCAGCACGGTCGCCGCATTGTTGAGGAACGGCGTCACGGCCATGGCGGCGGCGAGCAGTAGGGCGAGCGCGCCGTAGGGCGGCAGCGACATGGCCGTCTTGGAGAGCCATTCGGCGATGAGATCGGTGCCGCCGGTCGTTCGCAGCGCGTTGCTCACCGGGATCAGCGCGCCGAGCATGATGAGGATCGGCCAGTCGATGGCGTCATAGGCTTCCCGCAGCGTGAGCGAGCGGGCGAGCAGAAGGATCACCGCCGCGCCGAAAAAAGCGATGGCGACCGGCACGAGATTGAAGGCGACGAGCATCATGGCGGCGGCGAGGACGCCGACGGGCACGAGGCTCCCTTTGCGGCCGATGCGCAGATCCCGCTCAGCCAGGGGCAGGAGATGCAATTCGCCGAGCGTCTCGGGCATGGTGGAGAGATTGCCTTGGAGCACGACCACGTCGCCGGCCCTGAGCTTCACCGTGCGCAAGCGGTTGGCGATGCGCCGCCCGGTGCGGCTCACGGCGAGCAGGTTGATGCCGTGGCGATCGAATAGCTTGAGCTGGCCGACCGATGAGCCGATCAACTGCGAATCCGGCGTGATGACCGCTTCCATGATGCCGATCTCGTCGGTCGGCGTGTCCTTTTCCTTGGTGTCCTCGTCGCGGGTGAGCTTGAGCTTCTCCAGCGCGACGATGCGTTCGAGCGCCTGCGGCTCGCCGCGCAGGATGAGAATGTCGTCGGGCTTGATGACAACGTTGCCGGCGGGCTCATAGCGACGCTTGGCGCCGCGCAGCAGCGTGATGACCTCGATCTCGCTCTCGCCGAGATCTTCGAGCGCTTTCACCGTCAGACCAGCGGCGGGCGAGTCCTTCGGCACCGTGACCTCGGTGGTGTAGCCCTCGAGGTTGAAGGCCGCGTCCATGGAGACGGCGCCTTTGCGGTCCGTCGGCAGGAGACGCCAGCCGAAGATCAGAAACAGGAAGCCGAGGAGTGCGAGGCTCGCGCCGACCGGTGTGAAGTCGAACATATGGAACGGCTCCCCCAGAATCTGCTCGCGCACGCGCGACACGATGATGTTGGGCGAGGTGCCGATCAGGGTGACGATGCCGCCGAGCAGGGCGCCGAACGACATGGGCATGAGCAGGGAGGCTGGGGAGGTGCCGGTGCGCCGCGCGAATTGGAAGGCGATCGGCATCAGCATGGCGAGCGCGCCGATATTCTTGACAAAGGCGGCGAGCACGGTCACCGAGCCGACCAGGGCCGCGACCTGGCGGTAGACGTCGGTGAGGTAGGGACCGAGCTTGCGCACCACGCGCTCGATCACGCCTGAGCGGCTGACGGCGGCGCTGACGAGCAGCGCGCTCGCCACGATGACGACGATATCGTCGCTGAAGCCGGTGAATGCTTTGTCTGGCGGAACGATGCCGGCGGCGATGGCCGCGAGCAACGACAGCAGGGCGACAAGATCGTAGCGCAGGCGCCCCCAGACGAAGAGCGCCATCATGCCGAGGATAATGGCAAAGGCCAGCGCTTGGTCGAGAGTCATGTCTTGGCGAATTCCCTGCGTCGCGGACAAAAGAGCCCAAGGGCGCTTCCGGTTCCCGCGGTCGCGTGCGGGACCGGCAAGAGACGCTTGGGACGGTCCGAGTCTAAGTGTGGGGAAGGGCGTTAGCTATAGGCGCCGTGGCAGTGCTTGTATTTCTTGCCTGAGCCGCACGGACAGAGCGCATTGCGCTGAACCTTGCCCCAGGTCGCGGGATCGGCCGGGTTCACCGCCGTTGCGGCGACTTTGCGCGCACGCGCGGGCTTCGCCGCAGTCGCGGTTGCGCCCGCCGGGCCGGCATTGGCCACTTCGAGCGCGAACTCGTCCTCGCCGGTGGTGGGATCGATGTGATGCGCCTCCATCGGCGGCAGCTCGGCGCCCTCCAGCGGCGGTACCTCGTCCTGCTTGGCGAGCTCGACATGCATGAGCTGGCCGGTCACCGCCTCGCGCAAGCGCGCGAGCATCTGCTCGAACAGGGTGAAGCTCTCGGTCTTGTACTCGTTCAGCGGGTCGCGTTGGCCATAGCCGCGCAGGCCGATCACTTGGCGCAGATGTTCGAGCGTCACGATGTGCTCGCGCCACAGCCCATCGAGGGTCTGGAGCAGAACCGCGCGCTCGATCTGACGCATGACCTGCGGCCCAAACTGCGCCGCCTTCTTGGCCGCCGCTTCGTCGGTGGCCTTGATCAGCCGCTCGTGGATCTCGTCCTCGGCGATGCCCTCCTCCGCCGCCCACGCGTCGATCGGCAGGTCGAGACCGAAGATGCTTTGCACCGCCTCTTTCAGGCCCGCGATGTCCCACTGCTCGGCGTAGGACTTCTCGGGAATGTGCAGGGCAACCATGCCGTAGACCACGTCGCGGCGCATCTCGGCGATCGTCTCGTTGAGATCGGCGTCGCTCAGCAACTCGCGACGCTGGTCGAAAATCGCCTTGCGCTGGTCGTTCATCACGTTGTCGAACTTGAGCAGGTTCTTGCGGATGTCGAAGTTGCGCGCCTCGACCTTCGCTTGCGCCTTCTCCAGCGCCTTGTTGATCCAAGGATGGACGATGGCCTCGTTCTCTTTCAGACCCAGCGCCTGCAACATGCCGTCCATGCGCTCGGAACCGAAGATGCGCATGAGGTCGTCGTCGAGAGACAGGAAGAAGTGCGAGCGGCCAGGGTCGCCCTGACGGCCCGAGCGGCCGCGCAACTGGTTGTCGATGCGCCGGCTCTCGTGACGCTCGGTGCCGATCACGAACAGTCCGCCCGCATCCAGCGCCTGCCTCTTCTTCTTGGCCACGTCGGCTTCGATCTCGGTGCGCCGCTTCTTGACTTCCTCGGGGGTCGGTTCCTTGCCCTTCTGCCTCTGCTCGGCGAGCCAGTCCTCGATCAGCATTTCGGGATTGCCGCCAAGCTGAATGTCGGTGCCGCGGCCCGCCATGTTGGTGGCGATGGTCACCGCGCCGGGGACGCCCGCTTGGGCGATGATATGCGCCTCCTGCTCGTGGTAGCGCGCGTTCAATACCTTGTGAGGAACCTTCTCCTTCTTAAGCAGCTCCGCCAACACCTCCGACTTCTCGATGGAGGTGGTGCCGACCAGTATGGGCTGGCCCTTCTTTTGCGCCTCCCTGATGAGCTCGATGATCGCCCGGTACTTCTCAGCGGCGGTGCGATAGACCTCGTCGTCCTGGTCATTGCGGATCATGGGCATGTTGGTCGGCACCTCGATCACATCGAGGCCGTAAATGTCCATGAACTCATCGGCCTCGGTGGCGGCCGTGCCGGTCATGCCGGCGAGTTTCTCGTAGAGACGGAAGTAGTTTTGGAAGGTGATGGTGGCGAGCGTCTGGTTCTCGGGCTGGATGGAGACGTGCTCCTTGGCCTCGAGCGCCTGGTGCAGGCCTTCCGAGTAGCGGCGGCCGGACATCATGCGGCCGGTGAACTCGTCGATGATCACCACCTCGTCGTTCTTCACGATGTAGTCGCGGTCGCGCAGGAAGAGCTTGTGGGCGCGGAGCGCCTGCTGCACGTGGTGCACCACGCTCACATTCTCGACGTCATAGAGCGACTCGCCCTTGAGCAGGCCCGCCGCGTTCAGAAGCTGCTCGACATGCTCGTTACCAGCCTCGGTCAAGGTCACGTGACGGGTCTTCTCGTCGAGCTCGAAATCTTCCGCGTTCAGCTGCGGAATGAATACGTCGATCGTGGTGTAGAAATCGGATCGGTCGTCGAGCGGACCGGAGATAATGAGCGGCGTGCGCGCCTCGTCGATCAGGATGGAGTCCACCTCGTCGACGATGGCGTAGTAATGGCCGCGCTGCACCATCTCGGTGTCGGCGAACTTCATGTTGTCGCGCAAATAGTCGAAGCCGAACTCGTTGTTCGTGCCGTAGGTGACGTCGCAGGCGTATTGGGCCTTGCGCTGCTCGTCGCTCATGTCGTGCACGATCGTGCCGACTGAGAGCCCGAGGAAGGTGTAGACCTTGCCCATCCAGGCGGCGTCACGTGCGGCGAGGTAGTCGTTGACGGTGACGACGTGGACGCCGCGACCGGCCAACGCATTGAGATAGACGGCAAGTGTGGCGACCAGCGTCTTGCCCTCGCCGGTCTTCATCTCGGCGATGCGGCCCTCATGCAAGACCATGCCGCCGATGAGCTGGACGTCGAAATGGCGCTGGCCAAGCGTGCGCTTGGCGGCCTCGCGTACGGTCGCGAAGGCTTCGGGGAGCAAGTCGTCCAACGTCTCGCCGTCGGCCAGCCGCTTGCGAAATGTTTCGGTGCGGGCGCGCAAGGCCTCGTCGCTGAGGGCGGCGACCTCGGGCTCCAGCGCGTTGATGGCGTCAACCGCGCTCGCGTACTTCTTGACCTTGCGATCGTTGGCGGAGCCGAAGACTTTGGTGGCGAGGGCGCCAAAGGAAAGCATTGATCTTTAGCCTCTTGTGGCATGAGCCGGACCGAGCGGGGCTATCACGGAAAGCCCTTCCAGGTCCTTGACTGCGTGAGTGCGGCAGCCCCCGGCTGATGCCCGTCAAACCTTGAGAAATGTGACGAAAAAGGCCGGGAACATTGCGGTTGAGACATAAGTGGCGGCTCTATCCTTGTCAACGCAACGCCGTGTCCCGGGTCCGCTCCGGCTAGCACCGCCGGTACAAGGCCGTCAGGTCCCGGCCCCGCAGATAGATGAGGCCCGTCTTGAGCCCGCCATGGCGCCTGATCCAGGTTCGGACGCTCGCGGGATAGGACGCCAGCATCGCCTGGGTCGCGGAGCGGGAGTGGTAGAGCCGGCCGTTGTCGCCGACCACCTCGGGGGCATGAAAGCCGAGCACCGCCCGCCGTGTCACGCAAACCCTCCCGCGGGGGATCGTGCTGAGCACGAGCGTGCAGGCCGAATAGCACGGGCCGTCGATAATGACCCGTTCGCCGGATCGCTTGACTTGCGAGAAGAACGTCAAATAGGTAGCGACATTGCCGCCGGGGCTCGAATAGATCCGCACATCGGCGAAAGCTTGGCCCCCGGCCACCGCTGAGATGACCAGCGCCAGAACGACTCGTCGCATCCCGTTCCTCATGGACACGCTCAAGAAAGCCCAGCCTTCAGTTCCTTAGCCGGAAATTCGCGCCAATTCTAGGCGTGCTCCTTGGGGGCTGTCGCGGCCGTCTTGCCGATCGCGTCGAGCTGTTTCTGGAGGGCGAGCTTGCCCAATTTGTCGAGAGGCAGGCTGACGAAGATGCCAATGCGCTGGGTGAGCATACGCATCGTGTCGGCGAACGCGAGCACCCGCTCCGCCTCGGTGCCTTGCGCTTTGGCGGGGTCGGGCAGGCCCCAATGGGCGGTCATCGGCTGGCCTGGCCAGATGGGGCAGACCTCGTTTGCCGCGTCGTCGCAGACCGTGAATACGAAGTCGAGTTTCGGCGCATCGGGTTCGGCGAACTCGTCCCACGACTTCGAGCGGAGTTGCGAGATATCGTAATTCGACTTGCGTAACAGGCGCAGCGCCAAAGGGTTGACCTGGCCTGTGGGGTGGCTTCCGGCGCTGAAGGCTTGAAACTTTCCCATCCCTAGCCGGTTCAGGATGCATTCGGCCATGATCGACCGGGCCGAGTTGCCGGTGCAAAGAAAGAGGACATTGAGGGGGGCGTGTCTGTTGGCGTCCATCATGGTGTTTTCTCCGATCACTCCGCGCAGCACGCGGCCAAGGCTGATTCAATCACCGGCGCGCAGACCGATGGCTCGCCCCGGCAACAATCCTCGACCAGGAACGACAGAAGCTCTCGCGTGCCGTCGAGGTCCACCGCATAGACCACCGAGCGGCCCGATTTGCGCGAAACAACCAGCCGTGCGCGGGCGAGAACCGCAAGATGCGAGGACATGGTGTTGGCCGGCACCTTCAGGGCGCGCGCAATTTCGCCAGCCGCAATTCCCTTCGTGCCCGCGCGTATGAGAAGGCGGAACACCTTGAGCCGGCTCTCTTGGGCTAGAGCGCCAAGGGCCGCGACGGCGTTGGATATATCCATATTTCTAGAAATATAGAAATATTTGCCACCGGTCAATTCCCCCGCTTGGCAATGCGGGGGCCCAAGGCTAAACATGCGCCCCGAGGGACGCGCCCAAACCCGCTCGCCGGCTTCGCGCGAAGACCGCGGTCGAGCAGAACACGAGGATCTCATCCTGTGAAAACTTGGTCACACTTGCTGCTTTTTGCAGCCACCATCGCTCTTGTCCCGCTGGCTGCCGCCGCCGCCGACGATGTGGTCGTCGCGACCGTCAACGGCCACGAGATCAAACAGTCCGACCTCGATTTCGCGGCGACGGAGATCGGGCCGCGGCTCGCGACCATCCGGCCGGACGATCGCCGCCGCATCCTGCTGCAATTCGTCATCGAGAATGAATTGATGGCCGGGGCCGGCGAGAAGGACAAGCTGGACCAGACCGACACGTTCCCGGCCCGCGTGAAATATCACACGCGCCGCGCGCTCCGCGATGCGTTCTACGATTCCGGCATTGCCGGTGCAGTCTCGGATGCGGATGCCAAGCAGATCTACGACGAGAAGATCGCGAAGATGAAGCCGGAGCAGGAGGTGCATGCGCGGCACATCCTGGTGGACACCAAGGAAGAGGCCGAAGAGGTCATCAAGCGGCTGAAGAATGGCGAGGACTTCGCCAAGGTGGCCAACGAGAAATCGAAAGACACCAATGCTGAAGGCGGCGATCTCGGTTTCTTCACGCGCGGCCAGATGCTGAAGCCGTTCGAGGACGCGGCCTTTGCGCTCGAGCCCGGTCAGATTTCCGAGCCGGTGCAGACGCAGTTCGGCTGGCACGTCATCAAGGTCGAGGAGAAGCGCGACCAGGCCCTGCCGAGCTACGAAGACGTGAAGGACGCCATCATGGCCCAGCTGATCCAGCAGAAGGCGCAGCAAGTGGTGAAGGGCTTGCGTGACTCGGCCAAGATCGATGTCATTGATCCGGAACTCAAGCGGTCGCTCGACGACGCGGCGATGCGCGGCGAGGCCCCCCCGCTGCCGGATGAGGACGACAACGAGGATCACTAAGCCGTTCACCGTCAGCCTTGGCTAAGATCTCACCTTTCGCGCCGAAGCGCCTGCCTGCCTTACCCGCCATTGACGGGGTGCGCTTGGCGGCCTGCGCGGCAGGGATTCGCTATCCCGGGCGCACGGATCTCCTCTTGGCGCTGTTCGATGCCGGCACGACCGTTGCCGGCGTGTTGACCCGGTCGAAGACCGCTTCGGCCGCGGTCGAATGGTGCCGGGAGCATTTGCGCCACGGCATGGCCCGGGCGCTCGTGGTCAACTCCGGCAACGCCAATGCGTTTACCGGCATGCGCGGCCGCGAGGCGGTGAAGCAAACGGCGCATGCCGCGGCGGAAGTGGCAAACTGTCTGGACGCCGACGTCTACATCGCCTCGACCGGCGTGATCGGCGAGCCGCTCGATCCGGGAAAGTTCATCGGCTTCTTGAGCGATCTCGCCGACAAGGCCGAGGCGGACGCCTACGAGATGGCGGGGCGCGCCATCATGACCACGGACACGTTTCCGAAACTCGCCACGCGCAGCTGCCACATCGACGGCGTCGACGTCACGATCAACGGCATCGCCAAGGGCGCCGGCATGATTGAGCCGGACATGGCGACCATGCTCGCCTTCATGTTTACCGATGCTGCTATCGAGCCGAAGGCCCTGCACGAGGTCATGGCGCCGCTGGTCAAGGACAGCTTTAACGCCATCACCATCGACAGCGACACCTCGACCAGCGACACGGCCCTGCTCTTCGCCACGGGCGCGGCCGCCAATCGCGGCGCGCCGCGCATCTCGGACGGCGACGATCCGCGCCTCAAGGGTTTCCGCGCCGCGCTGTTCGCGGTGATGCGCGAACTGGCGCATCAGATCGTCAAGGACGGCGAGGGGCTCACCAAGTTCGTCACGGTGACGGTGACGGGCGCCGAAACGGAAGACGCGGCGCGCGCGATCGCCAAGTCGATCGGCAACTCACCGCTGGTGAAGACGGCACTTGCCGGCGAGGACCCCAATTGGGGCCGCATCGTCATGGCCGTCGGCAAGGCGGGCGAGGCGGCGGACCGCGACAGGCTCGCGATCTGGTTCGGCGACATCGCGGTGGCCAAGGACGGCGAGGTCGCCCCGTCCTACCGCGAGGAGCAGGGGGCCACGTACATGAAGCGCCCGGAGATCGAGATCACCGTCGATGTGGGCGTTGGCGCCGAGCGGGCGACGATCTGGACGTGCGACCTCACCAAGGAATACATCGCCATCAATGCCGACTACCGGTCCTGACCCGTGGCGGGCGACGACGCGTCAGGCCGCAAGCTCGTCCTTGTCGCGGCTTGCGTCCTCGTGGACTCGGCCGGCGCCGTGCTCATCACAAAGCGGCCGGAAGGCAAGCCGCTTGCGGGCCTGTGGGAGTTTCCCGGCGGCAAGGTGGAGGAGGGCGAGACACCCGAGCACGCCCTTATCCGCGAGTTGAAAGAAGAGCTCGGCGTCGATATTTCGCCAGACGGTCTCTCTCCGTTGACCTTTGTCAGCTACGCCTACCCCGACTTCCATCTCCTCATGCCGGTCTATGTGTGCCGGCACTGGCACGGCGTTCTGTCAGCCAATGAAGGGCAGGCGCTTGCCTGGGTGAAGCCCGAGGCGCTGCCGGCCTACCGGATGCCCCCGGCCGACGAGCCGCTGAAAGAGACGCTGCCCGGTCTCTTGCGACTGCCGTAGGGGACGCGGCTGCCTATCGGTCGCCGTCCTTGCGCGGCGTCCTCGGGAAAGACGCCTTGTCGCCGGCGGCGTGCTCCTCGGTATGGAGTGCATCGGCGAGCCGCTGCGCGGCGCTGCCGGGCTTGAGCGGCTTTTGCTGGCTCGGGTCGGGCGCCCAGCCGCTCATGAACACGAACTCGAAGGTGGCGGTGACCCTGCCATCGTCGGTTCCGTGCCGGGAGCGGTAGATCTCCTCCGCGCGCTCCAGCGTGCGCCGGTGCAGCGGCGCTCTGCTGCGCGCCGTGAGGACGTTGCCGCCGCCGAGCGCGCGCACCTCGTGCATCAGCGCGCGTGGAGTCGGATAGACGACCTTCACCACCTCGGCGTCGGTGACGGGAAGGGCGAAGCCCGTACGCTGGAGGAGCGCGCCATATTCCCGGACATCGCCGAAGGGAGACACGCGGGGGGAGGCGCCGCCTTCCAGCTCTCCTTCCGCCTCGAGCAGCGTCTCGCGCAGCTCGATCAGCGCGCGGGCTCCGAGCGCCGCCGCCATGAACAGGCCGTCGGGGGCGAGCGCGCGGCGGATCTGGACGAGCGCGCCCGGGAGGTCGTTGACCCGGTGAAGCGCGAGCCCCGAGACGATGAGGTTGAAGCTTGCGTCCTTGAAGGGGAGCAGGTCCTCGTCGCACACGAGCGCCGGGCGCGGGCAAAGGGTGGCATATTCGAACGCGCTCTCGGCGTAGACCATCTCGCCCACGGAGGGGAGCGTGGCGACGGTGCGTCCCAATAGGCCGTGATAGGCGCCGAGGTCGAGCGCGCGCGGGAATTCCCGCAGCATGATCTCGATGCGCTCTTTGATCTCGCGGGCCACGTAGGCGATGAGCAACTCGCGCTCGCCGATCTCATGGGCGAAGCGGGCGCGGCGCTTGCGCAAGAGGCTGCGGTCGAACAGAAGGCGCTCGTCGCTCATAGAGCTTTGCCTTTCCGCGCCTTGTCTCTCGCCTCTTCTAGAACAGCCCCCTGAGGTTGTATCATGCCGGTATGCTCGTGAGTGACACAGGGTTTCGCCGCATGCCTTCGTGGCGGACGGCGCTTCATGCTGCCGCCGATCTCTTGCTGCCACCGGTTTGCATCGCCTGCCGCACGCGCATCAACAGCCACGGACTGCTCTGCGGCGATTGCTTCGGCAAAATCGAGTTCATCGCGCCTCCTCTTTGCGCGCGGCTCGGCGTGCCGCTTCCCTACGACCCCGGCGAGCCGGCTCTCTCGGCGGCGGCGATCGCCGCACCGCCAGTGTACGACCGGGCGCGGGCCGTGGCGCGCTATTCGGAGACCATGCGCGATCTGGTGCAGAGCTTCAAATACGGCGACCGCCAGGAGGGCTTGCGGCTGTTCGGCCGGTGGCTGGCCCGGGCGGGCGCGGAGCTCCTCGACGATGCCGACCTCATCGTGCCGGTGCCGCTCTACCGCTCACGGCTGTGGTGGCGGCGCTTCAACCAGTCGGCCATGCTGGCGCAAGGCCTATCGCGGGCGACGGGGTTGCCGGTCGACTGCTTCGTCCTGACGCGCGTGCGCCGGACGCCAAGCCAGGTTGGTCTTTCGCCCGAGCAGCGGAAGCGCAACGTGGCGGGCGCCTTCCGGGTGGAGCCGTCGCGCATAAGCGCGGTCAAAGGCCAGAGGATCGTCATCGTGGACGATGTGATCACCACGGGGGCGACCGTCGAGGCGTGTGCGCGGGTCCTCAAGCGGGCCAAGGCGGCGCGTGTCGACGTGCTGGCCCTCGCCCGCGTGGTCGAGCCCGCGGCCTTTGTGCTCTAGGGAAAGGCTTGCGCGGGACCGGTTAAAGTCCCAGTTACCTTGGGTGGGGATTCTAGGCCCCTCGGGCGACGACATATGACGCGCATTCTTCTCTACACCACACAGTTCTGCGGGTTCTGCCTGGCGGCCAAGCGGCTGCTGGCGAAGAAGGGGCTCGACTTCGAGGAGATCGACGTCGGCTTCGATCCGGAGAAGCGCAACGAGATGGTCGCGCTGTCCGGAGGCGGCCGCACCGTGCCGCAGATCTTCATCCATGGCCGCCATGTGGGCGGCTATGAAGAGCTCGCCGCGCTGGAGCGTGCGGGCGAGCTCGAGGACTGGCTTGCGGCCGAGCCCGCGCCGCCTCTTCCGGAGACGCTCGAGCCGGAGACGCCGGAGCCATGAGCACGATCGGCGAACGGCATTTTCGTGCGGCGCTCGTGCAATTGCGGGCGGGCCGCACCATCGCGCCTAATCTCGACCAGGCCGAGACGCTGATCCGGCAAGCGGCCAAAGGGGGCGCCGATTACGTGCAGACGCCGGAAAACACGGCGCTCATGGAGCTAGACCCGCAGCGTGTGCTGGCTCTCGTCCAGCCGGAGACCGAGAGCGCGCCACTGGCGCGGCTGACGGCTCTTGCCGCCGAGCTCGGCATTTGGCTGCATATCGGCTCGCTGGGCATCAAGGTCGGCGAAGACCGCGTGGCCAACCGCTCCTATGTCGTCGATCCGCATGGCGCCGTCGCCGCGCGCTACGACAAGCTCCACATGTTCGATGTCGATCTCCCGGGCGGCGAGACCTATCGCGAGTCCCAATATTACGGACCCGGCGAGAAGGCCGTAGTGGTCGATCTGCCATTCGCACGGCTCGGCATGACCATCTGCTACGACCTGCGCTTCCCCGCGCTCTACCGGGCGCTCGCATCCGCCGGCGCCGAGGTCATCGCCGTCCCCGCCGCATTCACCAAGCAGACCGGCGAGGCGCATTGGCACGTGCTGCTCCGGGCGCGGGCCATCGAGACGGGGTCTTACGTGCTCGCGGCCACGCAAGGGGGCCTGCATGAGAACGGGCGCAACACGTTCGGCCACAGCATGATCGTGTCGCCCTGGGGTGTGGTGCTGGCGGAAGCGGGCGAGGACCCCGGCGTGATCTTCGCCGATATCGACCTCGCAGCCGTGGCGGACGCCCGGGCGCGAATTCCCGCGCTCAAGCATGGGCGCGATTTCGAGATCGAGATCGCGGGCGCCCCTTCGGCCGCGCACCGGAGGGCGGCCTCATGATCCGCTTCGCGCTCACCTGCGACCAGGGCCACGGCTTCGACGCGTGGCTCTCGTCCGGGGATTCCTACGACGAGCAGATTGAGGCGAGCGCGATCGTCTGCCCTACCTGCGGTAGCATTCATGTGAAGAAGGCGCCCATGGCACCGGCCGTGCTGCGGGGACGCAAGGAGCCGCGGCGCGAATCACCCGTCGATGGCGAGCGCAAGCAGACCTATGCCGTCCTCAAGGGGATGCGCGATTATTTCAAGGCCAACGCCGACGATGTGGGAAAAGCCTTTCCCGAAGAGGCGCGCAAGATGCATTACGGCGAGACGGATGCGCGCAACATTTACGGAGAGGCCAGCGTGGATGAGGCTAAGGCCTTGTACGAAGAGGGAATTCCGGCGCTGCCGCTGCCGAAGCTGCCGGAGGAACACAACTGACGTGGACGCGTTGCAATGATACGGTCGCCCCAACGGGGTAACCTCTTGTTTGGGGGCCTCCCGTATAAAGAGAGACAACTTCTCGCGAGGCGCCCTGGCAATGCCTTGTTAGCCCTGTATTCTAAGGCTGCCGGGCGGTGGTTTGCGCGTAACCAGGGAACGAACAGATGCGCCTCTTATCGCTATTGAGACTCGAGGGATTTCCCTCTCCGCTTGTCGCCGCCGCGCTTCTGGCGGTCTTGCTCGCAAGTCCTGCGAGCGCCGAGCCTTCCACGCACGCAACGACGGCGGAGGCCGAAGCGGGCCAAGCGCCGTCTACTCTTGCCGGTTCCCAGGACGACGACACGGTCTCGTCGCAGCCGGAGCCCGTCTATCCGAACGGCGAGCCCGACATTGACACGGTCGAAAGCGACGACGGCGACGCGGATGTCGCGACGACGCCACCCGAGCCGAAAGTCATCGTCACCATCGACAAGGCCACCCAGCATATGAGCGTCTTCGTCGACGGCGTGGAGAAATACGATTGGCCGGTGTCGACCGGCAGGCCGGGCTACGTGACCCCGTCGGGCACCTACACGCCAGGCTCGATGAACAAGATCTGGTACTCGAAGCAGTGGGACAACGCGCCCATGCCGAACGCCATCTTCTTCACCAAGAAGGGGCACGCGATCCACGGCACGAACGAGGTCAGGAACCTCGGCAAACCCGCTTCGCATGGCTGCGTGCGTCTCTCGCCGAAGAACGCCAAGACCCTGTATGATCTGGTCGCGGATACCGGGCTCGAAAAGACGGAAGTGGTGCTGACCGGCGAGACGCCGGGCGGCGAATACAAGGTCTCGCAGCCGCCTCCGCGGGCCTATCCCAATTATCCGGACCGCTATTACGACAGGTACGGCTATAACGACGAGCCGCCGCGCCTCTTCCGCAAGCGGCGCCGGCTGTTCCAGCCCTATTACGACTCGCCGCCGCCACCGCAGCAGCAGCGCCGCAGAGGATGGTTCCGCGCGCCCGGCTACTAGCCGGTCTCAGAGGCCCGCGCTCACGCGCGGGCACCGCGGGGCGGCGAAGTCGGTCACGTCCAGTGACGCTCTTGCCGTTTGTTCGGGCGAGAGTATCCGTCGATGCCCGTCGGCGGACCGCGATCGCAGCGCTGGCGCGCCGGGTTAAGATTCGTTTTAACGGCTGGTTGTACAGAAGGGGGGTGCCACAACTTTCCTCAGGGTCCCCGATTTGGTCATGAAGCCAATCGCGAAGACCGCCTCTCCCGGAGGCCACGCAATGGGGCAGCGAGACAAGCCCGTTCTTTGCCTGACATTCGACAACATGGGTGCGGCGCACGACGTTTGCCTCGGTAAGGCGTCCGTGCCCGACATGAACTCGCCTGCCATTACGGTCGGCTTCCCGAATATCCTGCACCTCCTCGCGGCCTACGATTTGCGCGCGACATTTTTCGTCGAAGGCTGGAGCGCTCTCCACTATGGGGATGTCGTCGAGTCGATCTTGCGCGGCGGCCACCACATCGATTTGCACGGATGGATTCACGAAGAGTTCGCTGAGCTGCCGGAGCGGACCGCCCGGCAATATGTCAATGACGGTGTGCAGGTCATGAAGCTACGCGGCATTCGGCCCGCCGGGTTTCGCGCCCCCGGCGGCAGGATCGGTCCCTACGGACGCCAGATCGAAGCCGAAACAGGATTTTCCTTCGACAGCACCATAGATGCGCCGGCGGTGCCCACGGAGCTCTCGCTCGATGTCGATGGGTACGCCGGGGATGGGCTGACGCGATTGTCGAACGGTCTGATCGGGATTCCCTGGCAGTGGTTCATGATCGACGTGATGCACTACTTGATATCGCCGAATGGCCTGCGCAATCCCGACGACCTCGCCGCATTTTGGAGCAGAGTCATCCGCAACGTGGCGGACAAGAACGGCCTCCTGACCATCATCAATCATGCCGATGTCACCGGGATCGATCCCGACCGCATTGCCGCGCTGGAGAAGGTGCTAAAATTGGCGCTGGACCTCGGCTTCGACATTCTGCCGGGTGAGCAGGCCATGCACCGCACCGAGCATTTGACGGCGGGACGGAAGGCGGCCTAATCCGCTTTCGTCGCGGTCGCGAAGTAGTTCACATCGGTATCGCCAGACAGGCTCCAGGCATCGGCGAGCGGATCGTAGACCATGCCCGTCGTGTCGGTCAGGGTCAGGCCCGCGCCGTGCAGCGCGGCCGCAAGCTCCTCCGGCCTGACGAAGCGCTCCCATTGGTGCGTGCCGACGGGGAGCCAGCGCAGGAGGAACTCGGCACCGACGATGGCGAGCGCGTAGGCCTTCAGCGTCCGGTTGAGCGTCGAGAGGATCATGACGCCGTCGGGCTTCACGAGCGGCGCGATGCGCTGCAAGAAGGCCGGCACGTCCGGGACGTGCTCGACCACTTCGAGGAGCAGCACCGCATCGAATTTGCGTCCCGCGTCGGCCAAGGTCTCCGCGGTCGTGGCCTCGTAGGCAATCGTGAGCCGCGCACCGGCCGCATGGGTCTTGGCGGCCGCGATGGTCTCTTGTGCCGGGTCGATGCCGGTCACCTCCGCCCCGAGCCGCGTCAGGGGCTCGGCGACGAGCCCGCCCCCGCAGCCGATATCGAGCACGCTCAGGCCCGTGAGGCTTGGGGGCGCTTTCGGATCGCGCCCGAAATGCTGGCACAGCCGGTCGCGGATATAGGTGAGGCGGGTCGGGTTGATCTGGTGAAGCGGCCTGAACGGCCCTTTTCCGTCCCACCATTCGGCGGCGAGCTTGGCGAAGCGGGCGACCTCGTCGCGGTCGAGCGTCGCGGATCTGTCAGCGGCCTGGGCCATGAGCGGCATTGGCCGCGCAGGTCCGGCCCCTGTCAAGGCGCTCCGAAGAGAGCCATGTTGCGGCTTTCGGCCTCAATCAGTATGAAGGAGCCGATTTTCCCGGCCGGCCCATGAATGGGCCGGCCCTCTTGTTGTGAGCGGCTATGTCCCTGCTAGTGTTGAAATTCGGCGGCACGTCGGTTGCCGATCTCGACCGCATCCGCAACGTCGCCGTGCATGTGAAGCGCGAGGTCGACGCCGGGCACGCGTGCGCCGTGGTGGTCTCGGCCATGGCCGGGCAGACCAACCAGCTCGTGGCTCTCGTCGAGGAGGCGTGGGGCTTCAAGGCCAGTAAGGAAAACGGCGAAGAGCTGTCGGCCCAGTACGACTGCCGCGAATATGACGCGGTCGTGTCCTCGGGCGAGCAGGTGACCTCCGGTCTCTTGGCGCTGGTGCTCCAGGCGCGAGGCATAAAGGCCCGGTCCTGGCAGGGTTGGCAAATTCCGCTTCGCACCGATGAGGCCCATCGCGCCGCCCGCATCACCGGCATCGATATCGGCGAGCTCAAGGCGCGGATGCTGGACGGCGAGGTGGCGGTGGTCGCGGGCTTCCAAGGCATCGCCCCGGGCAATCGCATCGCCACGCTCGGCCGGGGCGGCTCGGATACGAGCGCGGTGGCGCTGGCCTCGGCGCTTTCCGCCGACCGCTGCGACATCTATACGGACGTGGACGGGGTCTATACCACCGACCCCCGCGTGGTGCCGAAGGCCCACCGGCTCGACCGCATCTCCTATGAGGAGATGCTAGAAATGGCCTCGCAAGGGGCGAAGGTGCTGCAAACCCGCTCCGTCGAGCTTGCCATGCAGAAGGGCGTGCGGGTGCTTGTCCGCTCGAGCTTCGATACGCCCGACGTCGCCGGAAATGGCAACCCCGAGACGGGCGAGGGGATCGGAACACTCGTTTGCCATGAGGATGAGATCGTGGAGCAAAACGTCGTCAGTGGAATTGCCTATGCGCGGGACGAGGCCAAGGTGACGCTGCTCAAGGTGGCCGACAAGCCGGGCGTGGCGGCCCAGGTGTTCGGCCCCTTGGCCGAGGCGCATATTAATGTCGACATGATCGTGCAGAACGTGTCGGACGACGGGCGTCACACCGACATGACCTTCACGGTGCAGAGTGCCGATCTCGATCGTGCGCTGGAAGTCTTAAGGAAATCAAAGGATTCCATCGGCTATTTGGACTTGCGTGGCTCAACCGACATCGCCAAGGTGTCGGCCATCGGCGTCGGTATGCGGAGCCACGCCGGGGTTGCCGCGCAGATGTTCCAAGCCCTTGCCGAAAAAGGCATCAATATCGAGGCGATCTCGACATCCGAGATCAAAATCAGCGTATTGATCGATGCTGCCTATGCCGAGCTGGCGGTGCGGACCTTGCATTCCTTGTTCGGATTAGACAGCCGTTAGCGGGCGAAAAGCGGCTAACCTTAAGCTCTTTCTCGAGACGCTTGGTCGGCCGCACCAAAGCTTGGTCGGCGAGGACTGGTAGTCATGCCTGCTGCGTCAGTTGGTGCTCCAAGACAAATGCTCCGTCGCCTGCGCGAGGTGATGGCGGAGCACGAGAGCGCTCAGGCTCGCCTCGACAAGGTCGTGGTGCTGATCGCCTCCAATATCGTGGCGGAGGTGTGCTCGCTCTATTTGCGCCGGCGCGACGGTTCGCTCGAGCTTGTGGCCACGGAAGGCCTGAACCCGACTTCGGTCCATAGCACCCACCTCAAGCCCGGTGAAGGTCTGGTCGGCCTGGTCGCCGAGCAGGCCGAGCCGAAGCAGTTCGCCGACGCCCAACACCACCCCGCCTTCTCCTACCGGCCCGAGACTGGCGAGGAGATCTATCACTCCTTCCTCGGCGTGCCGATCCTGCGCGGCGGGCACACCGTCGGCGTGCTCACGGTGCAGAACCGCACCATGCGGCAATACGGCGATGAGGAGGTGGAGGCGCTGCAAACCACGGCGATGGTGCTTGCCGAGATGCTCGCCTCCGGTGGGATCGTCGGCGAGGAGGTCACGGCGGAGACCCGCCGCGACGCCAACGCACGGTTCGAGGGTCAGCTCATCTCCGAGGGCGTGGCGCTCGGCCACGTGGTGCTGCATGAGCCGCGCATCGTGGTGACGCGGCTCATCGCCGAGGACGTCGAGTTGGAGCGGCGGCGGCTGCTCCAGGCCATTGAAGATTTGACCACCCAGATCGACGACATGATGGAGCGCGGCGACATGGCGCGCGCGGGCGAGCACCGGGAGGTGCTCGAGGCGTTCCGCATGTTCGCCCACGATCACGGCTGGCGGCGGCGGCTCGATGAGGCGCTGGCCACGGGCTTGACCGCGGAGGCGGCCGTGCAGCGCGTGCGTAACGACACGCGTGCTCGCATGCTCCGCATGCCCGATCAGCGCTTCCGCGACCGCCTGCATGATATCGACGATCTGTCGAACCGGCTGCTTCGCCTGTTGTCGGGGAGTAGCGCGGAAACGGCGGCCACCGGCAGCCTGCCCGACGATGCCATCGTGATTGCGCGCACGATGGGGCCCGCAGAGCTCCTCGATTACGATCGGCAGCGCCTGCGCGGTCTGGTGCTCGAGGAAGGCGGCGCCAACAGCCACGTCGCCATCGTGGCGCGGGCGCTCGGCATCGCCGCCATCACCCAGTGCAAAGGCGTGCTGGAGGCGGTCGAGGCGGGCGATGCGGCGATCCTTGATGCCGAGGGCGGCGAGCTACATTTGCGGCCGACGCAAGAGGTCATCTCGGCCTACGCCGACAAGGTGCGCTTCCGGGCGCGACGCCAGGCGCAATACGAAGCGCTGCGGAACGTCCCCCCCGTAACGTTGGACAATCAGCGCGTCGGTCTGCACATCAATGCCGGCCTCCTCTTCGATCTGCCGCATCTCGATCAGTCCGGTGCGGACGGCATCGGGCTTTTCCGCACCGAGCTGCAATTCATGATCTCGTCGACTTTCCCCCGGCTCGACCAGCAGACGCGCCTCTATAAGGCGATCCTCGATGCGGCCGGCGACCGGCCCGTCGTGTTCCGCTCGCTCGACGTCGGCGGCGACAAAGTGATCCCCTATTTCCGCTCGGGCGCGGAGGAGAATCCTGCGCTCGGCTGGCGCGCCATCCGCATGGCGCTCGACCGGCCGGCGCTGTTCCGCACGCAGATCCGGGCGCTGTTGCGTGCCGCGCAAGGACGCGAGCTGCGAATCATGCTGCCGATGATTTCCGACGTCTCGGAGCTCAGGATGGCGCGCTCGCTAATCGACCGCGAAGTTACGCTGCTCAAGAAGCACGGCCGGTCCGAGCCGAAGACGCTGATGGTCGGCGCCATGATCGAGGTCCCGGCGGTCCTATGGCAACTCGACAGCGTCCTGACTCTGGCCGACTTCGCCTCGGTCGGCTCCAACGATCTCATGCAATTCCTGTTTGCTGCCGACCGCGGCAATGCCCGCGTGTCGGACCGCTTCGATTCCTTGCATCCGGCGGCGCTCCGCGCGTTCAGGCAGATCGTCTTGGCGGCGGAGAAGCACGACGTGCCGCTCACGCTCTGCGGCGAAATGGCGGGAAAGCCGCTAGAGGCGATGGCGCTGATCGGGCTCGGCTTTCGCTCCATCTCCATGGCGCCGGCCTCTGTGGGGCCGGTCAAGGCCATGGTTTTGTCGCTCGATGCTGGCAACCTGAAAGAGAAGCTGGAGGCGTTGCTGGAGAGCAAAACCACCTCGGTTCGCGAAGATTTGAAGCGCTTTGCCGCCGAAAGCGGCGTTCAGGTCTAAGCGCTTCCTGCGGCAGAGGGTGGTCTATATGAGATGCCGCAATATGGTAATTTCGCCAAGGCTTGCAAACTTATGGGCATTGGGCTTGTGTTAGCCAAGGATCGCAGGAGATGGGGCCGGCCGAGCCATGGCAGCTGGGCCGCAGCAGGTGCTAGTGGACCCGTCGCCGGGCGTCGGACGGCGGCGTCTCCATATTCACGGGATCAAGGAAATGCCAGCCGGCTATGATGCGGAAGTGGCCGAGCTGTTTCGGGACCTTAGAGCCGCCAGCAACCTCTCCGAAACAGACCTCGCCCAGCGGATCGCCACCCCGATCGAGGTTGTCCAGGCACTTGAGCAGGGCGCCATCTACGCCTTGCCGCCCTGGCCCGAGACCTGCCGCGTGGTGAACGCCTACGGCACGCTGCTCAATCTCGACACCCGGCCGCTGTTGCGGCGCATCTACGCGCAGCTCGAAGCGGGAATCGTCGAGCTCAGGCCGAAAACCATGCCGGATGTCCCTGTAATGCCGCAGGCGGGGAACGATGGAGGGTTCGGCGCCGGCAACAATCTGGGGCAGGCGCCGGCACGGCAGCCTCAGGCCGCGCCGCGGCCGCCCCAGCGTCAAGCCCCAGCGCCGCAAGCACCTTGGCCGAACGGTCAGCAACATGCGCCCCGGCCCCAGGCCCCTTTGCCGAACGGTCCCCAACGCGCCGCTCAGCCCCAGGCTCCGTCGCCGCAAGCCCCTTCGCAGCAGGCGGATTGGCCCGGCGCCACTCCGCAATTCCCCCAAGGCGGCTTTGGCGGCGTGGCCAAGCAGGCGCCGCAGGCTCCGGCGTGGCCGAACGGCCCACAAGCGCCCCAGCCCCAGCCGCAGGCGCGACCGCCCCGACCGCAACCGAATCAGCAGCCGCATACCTATTCCGCGGAGCCGCCCGCCGCCGCGCCGCTTCAGGGCGAGGACGCGACGTTCGTGGTCGAGCCGGAGCCCGCGAAAAAGACCAAGAAGCCCGCGCTGTTGAAGTGGGGAATCATCGCCCTGGTTGCCTCGGCGATCCTTATTGGACTATGGCTGGTGCTTGGACAGTCCTCCGGACCCACCACCTCTTCCGGGTTCAATGCATCCGAGCCGGTGCTCGACCCGGACGACCCGCGTAGCCGCAAGGCTGACAAGCTTCCGAGCAAGTTTCCGGACAACTAGGCTTTCCCGCCTCATTCCATGACGACGATCCCCGCCGAGAAGCTCGACAAGCTCGTCGCCCGTTGGCAGACGGTGCAAGGCAGCCTTGCCGCGGGCGCCGACCAGGACAGCTACGTGCAGCTCTCCCGCGAGTTCGCCGAGCTCGATCCCATCGTGGCCACGATCAACGCGCTGCGTGAGGCGCAGCACGAGCGTGACGGCCTGCAAGAGATCATCGACGACCGCAGCGCCGATCAGGCAATGAAGGATCTCGCCTGGGAAGAGACCAGCGGGCTCGATGAGAAGATCGAGCAACTCGAGCACCAATTGAAGGTGCAGCTTCTGCCCAAGGATGAAGCCGACGAGAAGAGCGCGATCCTCGAACTGCGGGCCGGAACCGGCGGCGAGGAGGCGGCGCTGTTCGCCGGCGATCTATTCCGCATGTATCAGCGCTATGCCGACCGTCACGGCTGGAAGGTCAATGTCCTATCGGCGAGCGAGTCGGCCACGGGTGGCTACAAGGAGATCATCGCCAATATCACCGGCAAGGGCGTGTTCGCCCGGATGAAATACGAATCCGGCGTGCATCGGGTGCAGCGCGTGCCGGAGACCGAGGCGCAAGGACGCATCCACACCTCGGCGGCGACGGTGGCGGTGCTTCCCGAGGCCGAGGATGTCGACATCAAGATCGACGAGAAGGATTTGCGTATCGACGTGTTCCGGGCGAGTGGCCCCGGCGGGCAGTCGGTCAACACCACCGACAGCGCGGTCCGCATCACGCACATCCCTTCGGGCCTCGTGGTCATTCAGCAGGACGAGAAGTCCCAGCACAAGAACAAGGCCAAGGCCATGAAGGTGCTGCGCGCGCGCCTCTACGATATGGAGCGCGAAAAGCTCGATGCGGAGCGGGCGCAGAACCGGCGCAGCCAGATCGGCACCGGCGACCGGTCTCAGCGCATCCGCACCTATAATTTCCCCCAAGGTCGCGTGACCGATCATCGGATCGGCCTCACCACGCATCAGCTCCAATATGTGCTCGAGGGCGAGCCGGCGCTGGACGAGATCATCGATGCGCTGATCACCGAGGATCAAACGAGCCAGCTCTCCTCCATGGAGGGGCAGTGACGATGACGCTCGACCAGGTACAGGTCGCAACCGCGCGGACATTGCGTGACGGCGGCGCTGAGACGCCGGCGCTCGATGCGCGGCTTCTCCTCTGCCTTGCCACCGGACTGAGCCACGAGGCTGTGATCGCCCATGGGCCGGAGCCGATTGCGGCGGACGAAGCGGCGCGACTTGCAGGCTATGTTGCGCGGCGTCTTGCCGGCGAGCCCGTGTCACGAATCAGGGGCGTGCGCGATTTCTACGGCCGCGACTTCCTCATCGATTCCGAAACCCTCGATCCGCGCCCCGACACGGAGACTCTCGTCGATGGGGCGCTCGAGGCGATCGCGTGGAACGGCGCCAAGGGTCGGCCCCTCAAGTTGCTCGATCTCGGTACCGGCTCGGGATGCATCCTGCTGACATTGCTGGCCGAGCTGCCGCTGGCCGAAGGCGTCGGCACCGACACCTCCGAGGGAGCGCTCCTGGTCGCAGGCGAGAATGCGCGGCGGCTCGGAGTTGCGCGCCGCGCCCGGTTCCTCGTCGCCGACTGGTTCGACGGGGTCGAGGGGCGATTCGACCTGATCGTCTCGAACCCGCCCTATATCGCCGGTGCCGAGATCGCGGGTCTCGCGCGGGAGGTCGCCATCTACGACCCGAGACGTGCGCTCGACGGCGGGGCGGACGGGCTCGATGCCTACCGGTGCATCGCCAAAGGGGCGGCAGGCCACTTGGCGCCCGGCGGGGCGCTTCTGCTCGAAATCGGTGCCTTCCAGGCCGATTCGGTCCTCAACCTCTTGCAGCAGGCGGGTTTTTCGGTGGACGAGGGGGCCGTGCGCCGGGACCTTGGGGGCCGGCCCCGCTGTGTCCTGGCCGGAAGCCCCAGGGGAGAGGCAAAAATGCGCTTGGAAAACCGGGAGGGGCAGAGTAGTTTTGTGGTAACGAATTGACGGTATGCGGCCTGCGCGGGGCAACTTTAGCGCGGCCGGTTGCACGGCAACTGAAGCGGGACCCTCGTGAACCTCGATTGACAGGCGGTGTGCCTCTCGGGTTGTTCTAGGAACGCTCAATCGCCCATCAGATTTTGGTTGGCTGGCGCTAGCCCAAAGAATTCAGGACACGTGCGCCGGGAGCCGACCCAAGACAAGGCAGCAACAAAAAAGAAAACGTTGAAGGCTGCATGGCCGATCCGGCTTTCAAGGACAAAGCGTGTCCAAGTCGGCGGTACTTTTGAGAGTTGATCAGGGAGCGAAGAACGCGGCTTTCGCGCCGCCAATCAGGTGAACAAGGCTTATGAGGCAAGGACAGCAGAACCGTAGGGGCCGCGGCCGCGGTCGCAAGACCCAGAATCCATTGGCACGGAACTACGAGTCAAATGGACCCGACGTGAAGATCCGCGGGACCGCGGCGCATGTCGCCGAGAAATACATGTCGCTCGCGCGCGACGCGCTCGCTTCGGGCGACATGGTGACGGCGGAGAGCTATCTCCAGCACGCCGAGCACTACAACCGCATCATCATGGCGGCGCAGCAGCAGCAGCTCGCCCCGCAGCAGGGCGGTCAGCCGAGCGAGGCGCCGAACGGCGGCAGCGGACGATATAATCGCTGGCATTCGGATCCGGACGAGGACACTTCCGAGGAGGAGTCGGCCGAGGGCGCTGGGCAGGGCGTGCAGGAGCGTCAGAACCGGCCCGATCGTGAGCGCGCGGGTGGCGGCGGCCAGGACCGTGAGCGCCACGCGGGCAACCGGGAGCATCATCCCGGCAACCGCGAGCGTGGCCGTGGCCGCCAAGGGGCCAATGGCAGCGGCGAAGGCGTGCAGGATGCGAACGGCTCCGAGCCGGCCGAGGCGCATGATTCCGACGAAGAGAACGCTCCCGACACGGTGAGTTAGGTCTCGGCGCGGTGTGGATGCGGGGGCGCCTTCGAGATGGTCTCCCGCGACCCTGATCGGCACGAAGACCTCCTTTTCGGGGATGGTGCTGCTTTGCGGGCGGGATCGGGCCTCGTCGTTCCAGCGCTCGTCGTCGCCGGTTTCATCTATTTTCTTTGGCCGACCGGATCCTCGATTTCGCCACTCGGCATGGCGGCGATCGCATTCGGGGCCACAGCGCTTGCCCTTGCGGTTCTGCGCGCGCCGCGCCTTGCAGTCATCGATACCAAGCATCGCGAAATCCGGCTGACCATCGGCTGGCCGCCGCTGGGGCGGCGGCGGATCATCCCCCTCGACGACATCGCCGAGGTCAAGGTTTGGCAGCCGATCCGGTTCGGTGATGACCGTCTCGGCGCTGCGCGGCCCGCGTTGATGCTCGCCGACGGATCGAGAGTGTTTCTGTCCACCTATAACCGTTCGCCGAAGGCTTGCCGCGAGATCGTCGATCGAGTTCGAACTCTTGTGTTTGCGCCGCCGCGATGACCAGCGTCACTCCGCGAGACTTGCGATTCCTCAAATTCAGCCCCCTTTTTCTGCGCTAAACGGGACGCTATATGTCCGTTAACGAGCCCCTGGTAAGAGGCTCGAAACCGGCCCCCGCCACCATCAATCGATCTTTTTCGGCCGCACCCTCGCCTGGCCCGATCAAGAGGGAAGATCATGGATTTCGAGAAGCTTTCCGACCGTCTCAAGGGATTCCTCCAAGCCGCGCAGACCATTGCGGTGCGCGACGGGAACCCGCAGATCACCCCTGAGCACCTCCTGAAGGCGCTGCTCGACGATCCGGAGGGGCTTGCCGCGGGGCTGATCGGCCGCGCCGGCGGCGACGCCAAGACGGCGCTCCAACGCACCGACACCGCGCTCGCCAAGCTGCCGAAAGTGTCGGGCTCGGGCGCCACCCAGCCGCAGATGACGCCCGGCCTCAGCCGCGTGCTCGACCAGGCCGAGCAGATGGCGACCAAGGCCGGCGACTCATTCGTCACCGTCGAGCGGGCGCTCCAGGCCCTCGGCATGACGAAGGAAGGCGAGACCGCGAGCATCCTGAAAGATGCCGGCGTCACCCCGCAGAGCCTGAACGAAGCGATCAACGATTTGCGCAAGGGCCGTACCGCGGACTCGGCCGGCGCCGAGCAGCAATACGACGCGCTGAAGAAATATACGCGCGACTTCACCGAGGCCGCCGCCAAGGGGGAGCTCGATCCCGTGATCGGCCGCGACGAGGAGATCCGCCGCACCATCCAGGTGCTCTCCCGCCGCACCAAGAACAATCCCGTACTGATCGGCGAGCCCGGCGTCGGCAAGACCGCCATCGTCGAGGGGCTGGCGCACCGCATCGTGCAAGGCGACGTGCCGGAGAGCCTGAAGGACAAGAAGGTGCTGTCGCTCGACATGGGCGCGCTCATCGCCGGCGCGAAATATCGCGGCGAGTTCGAGGAGCGGCTGAAGGCCGTGCTCAGCGAGATCGAGTCCAGCCACGGCCAGATCATCCTCTTCATCGACGAGATGCACACGCTGGTCGGCGCCGGCAAGGCGGACGGCGCCATGGACGCCTCCAACCTGCTGAAACCCGCGCTCGCCCGCGGCACGCTCCATTGCGTCGGCGCGACCACGCTCGACGAGTACCGCAAGCACGTGGAGAAGGACGCCGCCCTCGCCAGGCGCTTCCAGCCGGTGTTCGTGGCCGAGCCCACGGTGGAGGACACCATCTCCATCTTGCGCGGCCTCAAGGAGAAATACGAGCTGCATCACGGCGTGCGCATCTCGGATGCCGCGCTCGTCACCGCGGCGACGCTCTCCAACCGCTACATCACCGACCGCTTCCTGCCCGACAAGGCGATCGACCTCGTGGACGAGGCCGCGTCGCGCTTGCGCATGCAGGTGGACTCCAAGCCCGAGGCGCTCGACGAGCTCGACCGGCGCATCATGCAGCTCAAGATCGAGCGCGAGGCGCTGAAGAAGGAAACCGATAGCGCCTCGAAGGACCGGCTGGCGAAGCTCGAGAAGGAGCTCGTCAATCTGGAGGAGGAGGCGAATGCGCTCGCCCAGCGCTGGCATGAGGAGAAAGAGAAGATCGCCGGCGCGCAGAAGATCAAGGAAGACCTCGACCATGCGCGCAACGAGCTCGAGCAGGCGCAGCGCAAGGGCGACCTCGCCAAGGCCGGCGAGCTCGCCTATGGCGTGATCCCCGACCTCGAGGCGAAGCTCAAGACGATCGAGGAGGAAGAGGCGGGCGGCGGCGCGCTGGCGCAGGAAGTCGTCACGCCGGACCTGATCGCCCAGGTCGTGTCGCGCTGGACCGGCATCCCCGTCGACAAGATGCTCGAAGGCGAGCGCGAGAAGCTGCTTCAGATGGAGGTCGAAATCGCCAAGCGCGTGGTCGGCCAGAAGGAGGCGGTCGAGGCCGTGTCGACGGCGGTGCGCCGCAGCCGCGCAGGGCTCCAAGACCCCAACCGGCCGATGGGCTCGTTCATGTTCTTGGGCCCGACCGGCGTCGGCAAGACGGAGCTTTCCCGCGCGCTCGCCGAGTTCCTGTTCGACGACGAGCACGCCATCCTCCGCATCGACATGTCGGAATATATGGAGAAACACGCGGTGGCCCGGCTCATCGGCGCGCCGCCCGGCTATGTCGGCTACGAGGAGGGGGGCGCGCTCACCGAAGCCGTTAGGCGGCGCCCGTACCAGGTCATCCTGTTCGACGAGATCGAGAAGGCGCACCCGGACGTGTTCAACGTGCTGCTCCAGGTGCTCGACGACGGCAGGCTCACCGACGGCCAGGGCCGCACGGTCGACTTCCGCAACACGCTCATCATCATGACGTCCAATCTCGGCTCCGAATATCTCGTCAACCAGAAGGAGGGCGAGGACTCGTCCGCCGTGGAAGCCCAAGTCATGGACGTGGTGCGCGGCCATTTCCGGCCCGAGTTCCTGAACCGCGTGGACGAGATCATCCTGTTCCACCGGCTGAAGCGCGAGCATATGGGGCGCATCGTCGATATCCAGATGGAGCGCTTACGCAGGCTGCTCGCCGACCGCAAGATCACGATCGAGCTCGACGAGGCCGCCAAGGACTGGCTCGGCAACAAGGGCTACGACCCGGCCTATGGCGCCAGGCCCTTGAAGCGCGTGATCCAGAAATTCGTGCAAGACCCGCTCGCCGAGATGATCCTGCAAGGCAAGATCCACGACGGCGAGACGGTGAAGGTCACCGCCGGCAAGGACGGCCTGCTGTTCAACGGCGAAGTCGCGAAGGCCAAGGCGGCTTAGGGGGCAGCGCTAAATGAACAGCCGGTAGTCGTAGGACGATGTTCCGATTGTTTGCAACAGGGAGCCAATTCGCGCGATCTCATTTGATGAGTGAACCGTTGCCGGAAGCTTGGTGTAAAGATCGGACGTATTCCAGTTCATCTTCGAGAGTCCTAGGATCTCCTGCGCGAGCTGCTGGAGGTCCGTTCGTCCGGCGTGGCGGCGCACAGTTAGAGGTGCCGGTATGCGCCGTTTTCCTTGGAAATAGTTCCGCCTCGGGCTCAGCGCCGTTGTGGCGCCATGAACCCAAAGCAGCGCCGTGAAGTCATCGAGCTTCATGGCTGTGCCCCGGCGCACTGGGTAGTTGTCGTCGTCGAACGTGCCATCGGACTTTGGAGTCGAAGCGACGTATCGCAGGGCATG
>Ga0315553_10000725_pt1 | contig 28515 bp, 23 predicted proteins | sample SalMarSW160140MG_FD_203099 | JGI IMG/M metagenome (GOLD analysis project Ga0315553, IMG submission 203099) | Salt marsh sediment microbial communities from the Plum Island Ecosystem LTER, Massachusetts, United States - Salt Marsh Sediment SW1601-40 ... | reverse complement strand
CAACGGACATTGATCTCCCTTCGCCGCCAGTCATCGGATTTTGCTTTTTCACTCGCAGTGCACCCAGGTCTCGTGCGACTCGCGCGAGCGCTGACCGGTAGGCCCGACGTAATCGAAGAAAAGGTTGGCAAACCCCGCTTTGAGGCAGGTCAAGCGGAACTTGAACGGCGCCCGCGCGCCGACCCTTCCGGGTTTGCTGTCCCCTGTACCGTAGCCGAGCGATTCGACCTTCACCACGTCGAGCCCCGTCGAGGTCGACGTGTTGAGCACCCACTTGTATCCGGTCGACGGGTTGCCCTCGAGCAGGAACTCGAACGGGGCGCCAAGGCGAAGATTGCGCGTGGTCCGTGCATCGGCGGGCGCACTCGCAGCCAGAACCATCAGGGCAAGCAAAACCCGCGCCCCAAATGCGCGTGACGTGCGATAAGCGCCGACAAGTAGCAACATGCAACGTCTTCCTTCTGAGGGCACGAGCGGCGCTCCCGTGGTCCCGGCCTAGCGCCCTAGCGCAGGCTAGCCGCGCACGGAAAAAGCGCCTTGATCTGAGACAATCGTCCGCGGCGTTCAATGTCCCACGAAACCGGCGGGTGCGGCACTTTTAGCGAGCCTCTGACGTGTCGCCCGTGTCGATTGCGGGAAAGTCGAACAGGACCGGCGTGCACGCGCCCGATGTGCGCACGCGCAAGGCGCACGCGAAGCTCTTTCCCGGCGTGATCGCGTACTTCTCGAGGAAGCGCGGGCCGGGATACCAGGCGTTTTTGAGCCGCAGCTCGTGCTGTTCGCGCATGGCTTGTTGGCCTTCAGGCGAAGCGATGGGCGCCGCGCTGGTGAAGGCGAACTTGACCTCGCGGCCCTCATACCCGGCACCGCCTTCGACCTTGGCTTGCGCCGCCGATGCCGCCGTCTTCGCGACCTGCGTGATCGTGCACGTGCCGGGGTGAGAGCCGTAAGTGCACGCGCCGCCGATGACGGGACGATCCTTGCCCGAAGCCGAGCCCTGAGCAGGCGCCACCTGGGCGGTGCCGCCGTTGGCAGCCGATGAGCTGCTCGACTGGAAGATCATGTCGCCGGTCTTGGCCTCCTTCGTCGGCTTGATCTCGCGCGTTCCCGCTCCCGTCACGACGAACAGGCGCGCCTTGCCCGCGGAAGGAGGCAGCCGGATCGAGACGCCCTCGTTCTCTCTGGCATACAAGGCCGTCAGCGTGCCCTTGGATTGAATGCGGGTGCGGTCGAGCTCTTCCTTGGCGCCACCATCTCGCTTGGCGGCCTGCGCCGCTGCAACTTCATCGCGCGGATTTCCTGCCGGCGTCAGCGCGACATGCTCGCTCGTCTCTACCGACGTTGGCTTCTGCGAAGACTCCAGCAGCAGGACCCGCTGGCCCGGCATACCCTTCAGAGTTGGCTTCATCACCTCATCGACCTTCGCGAGCAACTCCTGCACGTCTGCCTCGGTCTGCAACACCGTCATCACCAGCGTGTTGAGCAGAATGTGCTGGGAGAGAAACTCGTCGGCCAATTCGGTGTCGAGGCCGATCTTGATGCAAGACCACAACAATGCGGCGGCGTCGACCTCAACGCCGGCGAGCGCGGCCGGATTTATTTCCTTGAGCTCTTTGATCTCGTCGGCGACCGCCTGGACGATCTGGCCTGCGCATCCGAGCGCGATCTGATCAAAGAAGGCCTGAGTGGTGTCCTTCATCTCGACATTGAGGGTGTAGCCGAGCGCCTTCGGCGTCGGATTGGCGAGCTTCTCCGTCCCATGCACGATGTTCGAGACTTGCGCGGTGAACATATGAACCCCGCGCTGGAACGGCAGATAGTTCGGATGGCGCTGCTCGATGGAGGTCTCCTTGGAGTCCCACAGGCGCCCATCCGGCGCAACGCGCCACAGCAGCTTGTCGCCATAAAGACTGCCCGGCGACTTGCCCGTGGCCACAGCATCGAGGGAAGCGCCCTGCTGGGCCAGCGCCTCGACCCAGTCGCCGGTATTGAAGGACAGATCGGAGATGAGTTGCTCGACGCTGGTCGCCGGCTGGAAATTGGTGCGCTTGATGTCGAGTTGGAGCTCCAGGTCGAACTTTTTGGCGAGCTCTGCGATCGACGGCTGCTTGCCGCCCGAACGGGCGACCGTGATGCGGAACGGCTGCACCTCGCGCGTCTTGGGCGTTTTCGTGGTGAAGGGGCCAAACCCCGTGACGTCGACGCCGAAGCCGACGTCGAAGGTCGCCGATCCCTTGATGTCCTTGCCGGGAATCTCGGCCCTCACCGTTTCCGGAAAGTCCGGCAGTAGCGCGCCATGCCAGCCATAGTAGATCGTGTGGTGCGAGCCCGCCTTGGCGTCCTTGATTTCGAGCTCGCGCGTTCCCTTGCCCGCGATGGCCGCCGCGCGGCTTTCCGCCAGCCCGCCATAGCCGCCTGCCCCGAGCGAGATGCGCACGCTAAACGGAGGGGTCTTTTTCAAGGCTGGCGTGTCGGGTACAACGACCTCGATTGCATTGGGGATTGAGGCGTGACCGGGGATGATCGGGTGCTCGGGAAGGAGCGCAATGTCGCCCTCGCTCTTGCCCCCGATGATCTCCAAGCGCGTGAAGATGTCGACCGGCGTGTCACCGGGGGTAACCTGCGTGCGCTCCTCGAACACGCCCGCCGTAATCTTTGCCGAGACTTGAGAAAAAGTGTCCTCGCCGGTGAAGCTGAACAACTCTCGGGTCTGTCCGACGCAAAAGGTCCCCAGGCACGTCTCGTGCGGGCCCAGCGGAGGCGCCTTAGTCACGGTGAAAATGAGCTTGGCGGCGTACCGGAACTTCACCTCGAGTGCGGCGGGTTCCTCCGCCACGGAGCCGTATGTTCCCTCGAACGAGAACTGCTGGTGTGCCTGCTCCTCGACACTGCTGTGCGTAACGGTAGAGTCGATCGAGCCCCTACCGATGAGTTTGCCATCCGTCAAATCCGCACGCCCTTCGATGCGGAAACGCCAATCAAGGCCGCCAGCGATGGCCGTGATGGTCCGCTCGAATTTCAATTGACGCGTCTCACCGGCGGATACAGCTGGCGGGACAGCTCCCGCAGACAGCGACGCAAGGAACGCCACTGCAGCGCCTGTCAGCGTGAAAGTTCGGCGGGGCAGCTTCATTTCGCGTGGGCTCCGCGTTCTAAGTCACGTTTCCCATGGGGCGATCCGTGCAGTGACAGTCAGATCGATCAGTTGTTGCTGCCAGCATACAGGCGATGGCCGCCAGAAAGGTTCTGTGTCCTGAGTGTGCGGTCATGCGCCAACTGCGGCCCGGTCCAGTGTCATGTAGGGCTCACGAATGGGAGCGGCACGGGATCGAGGTGAACGTGCACGACCAGCGGCCGCGTATCGGCTCGCATGCCAGGTTCTGTCCTTGCGAGATGCCGAGATTGTGCCAATTGGGGCCATATGCCTTCCAGACTTTGTCGACCCAGTTCGTCTTGGCCTCATCCTCCGCGGCCGCCTTGGTCTTGTGCTGCTGGGTGCTCTTGGCTGTCACGGCGGATGGCTTGCAGTCGAGTGCCAGCGATTGCGCTGCGGTGAAAATGCTCAGGGACGCAGCGCAGACGATCGTCACGGCCAAGCGACACCTCGATTCAAGGACTGACATATCTTCTCTTCTCCTCGGGGTTCGTGGAACGGTCGGGTGTGCTGCCGACCGGCGTTGTCGCTTATGCGTTGACCAGCAGACGCCTTGCGGCATTGATCCGCGTCAAGCCTGGACACGCGCGCGCACGCGCCTTGACCTTGCGCAATTTCGGCGCGCCCACCTGCTGCTAGCGTTGACGTGAATCAAAGGCTGCCGGTGGCGGGCCAGCACATTTCGAAAGGCGCGGCGGCTATCAAGGAGAGTTTCAGAGATGCTTTCGACCAGGCCATTGCGGAGCGCAGCTTGGCGCGCGCCGCAGATTTTCTGCATCGTCGTGGTGTCTCTGGCCTGCGGTGTCCTTGCCATCCGCGTTCGCGCCGAAGACGCACCCGCCCGCTTCTTGCTAAATCTGCAGCCGACCGAAGGTGCTGTGATCTCATTGCTCGGATCGGCAAATCCCAAGACAGATCGCGGATGGCAGCTCGATCCCATGGCGAGCAGTGGCCTCGATCATGTGGACGTTGTCGACGTCGGCGAGCAGCCGAAACGCCTCGCTCCTCCGGCCCCGGGGGCCGGACCGAAAGAGCGCGCCACCGCTCTGTTCCAGGGCCCGAGACTCTGGGCGGTGGGCATTCGGGCAACGAGCCCTGGGCATGCGCGCGTCGTCCTGCGAATGAATGATGGCGGGACAGAGCAGCGCGAGAAGCTGATCGAGGTGGACGTCGTCAAGGAAACAACGAAAGCGCTCGTTGAGCTGCCGTTGGGTTTGGGAGAAAACGTCTTGCTTGAGATCTGGAGCAACCCCTCGACAGGGGCAAAATGGCGCATCAACGCCGCCGAGAGCAGCGGCCTCGATCACGTCAAGGTCGCCGCCGGCCGGAGCTACGACCCCAGCGATCCCACCGATTGGCGACGGCGGAACCTGGTCGGCGCACCGGACTTGCAGGAGTGGCGCGTCGAGCCCCTGTCCCCCGGCACGGCGCACGTCACGCTCGACTATGGGCCACCCTGGGAAAAGGAAACGCTCTACCGGCAGCTGTCCATTGACGCCACCATTTCGGCGCCTCGCTAGCCGCCACAATAGCGGCCCGCCGCTGACCGCCACAGCTTATTTCTGCGTTAAGGGTTGCACGCCGTGGCGCTATTTTGCGCGCGCCGGTCATGACGTGATAAGCAGGCTCGGCTACAGTCTTGCGGCCGACTGAGCGATCGCCGCCCGGTGGTCGGCAAATTCGCTCAAGGTGGACTGCGCCACGGCCGGCCAGGCGGAAATTTCATGAAGCTCGCGACGCCCCGTCCCATCCACCTCAAGGACTACCGCCCGCCCGCTTACCTGATCGACAAGGTCGACCTCGACTTTGCTCTCGACCCGACCCGTACCCGCGTGCGCTCGCGCCTTTCGATCCGCCCCAACCCACAGGCGGGTGGCCGCCGCGGGCAACTGCGGCTCGACGGCACGCATTTGCAGCTCGACGAGATCAAGCTCGATCAGAAGGTGCTGGCCAAGAAGGACTACAAGCTCACCGACACCTCGCTGACCCTCGCCAAGACCCCGTCCGCTCCCTTCACGCTCGAGATCACCACCATCGTCAATCCGGAGGCCAACAAGGCGCTGCAGGGTCTTTACCGCACCCACAGCGTCTACTGCACGCAGTGCGAGGCCGAAGGCTTCCGCCGCATCACCTACTTCCTCGACCGTCCCGACGTGCTCGCGACCTACACGGTCCGCATCGAGGCCGACCCGCGCCAAGCGCCCGTGCTGCTCTCCAACGGCAATCTTCTGGAGCGCGGCACGCTTGACGGCGGCAGGCGCCATTACGCGGTGTGGCGCGACCCTTTTCCCAAGCCCTGTTATCTCTTTGCTCTCGTCGGCGGCGACCTGTCGTCGATCGCCTCGAGCTTCCGCACCATGTCGGGCCGAGCGGTCGATTTGGCGATCTACGTGGAGCACGGCAAAGAGGCGCGCGCCGCCTGGGCGATGGATTGCTTGAAACGCGCCATGCGGTGGGACGAGCAGCGCTTCGGCCGCGAATATGATCTCGACGTGTTCAACATCGTCGCCGTCTCCGACTTCAATATGGGCGCAATGGAGAACAAGGGGCTCAACGTCTTCAATGACCGATTGATCCTCGCCTCACCCGAGACGGCCACCGATACCATTTTCGAGCACATCGAAGGCGTCGTCGCGCACGAGTACTTCCACAACTGGACGGGCAACCGCATTACCTGCCGCGACTGGTTCCAGCTCTGCCTCAAGGAGGGCCTGACCGTCTTCCGCGATCAGGAGTTCACCGGCGACGAGCGCTCGGCAACCGTGGAGCGCATCATCGACGTGCGCGGGCTCAGGACGCACCAGTTCGCCGAGGACGCAGGACCGCTCGCACACCCGGTGCGGCCCGAGAGCTACATCGAGATCAACAACTTCTACACGGCGACCGTCTACGAGAAGGGGGCCGAGGTTGTGCGCATGCTGCAGACGCTGCTCGGCCGCGAGACTTTCCGCAAGGGCATGGATCTCTATTTCGAGCGCCACGATGGTGAGGCGGCAACCGTCGAGCAATTCGTGACATGCTTCGAGGACGTGAGCGGCGTTGACCTGTCCCAGTTCCGGCTGTGGTACTCCCAGGCCGGCACCCCCGAGCTCGTGTGCGCGCTGCGCTACGACAAGGCGAGAAAGAAAGCCGAGCTCGAGGTGGAGCAGGTGCTGCCCGCGACCCCGGGACAGGCGCACAAGAAGCCGATGCACATCCCCTTGCGGCTTGGTCTGCTAGGCGGCAACGGCGACGACTTGCAGCTCAAGCTCGACAACGGCGAAGCACTCGAGGACGGCGTCCTCTCGGTCACCAAGCGCAAGCAGACGTTCCGCTTCGCCGATGTTCCCTCGCGCCCCGTGCCCTCTCTGTTGCGCGATTTCTCCGCGCCCGTGAACGTCACGATCGATTTGTCGGAGCGCGACACCGAGTTCCTCATGGCCGCCGACAGCGATCTCTTCAATCGCTGGCAGGCCGCCAACAACTTCGCCACCCGCACCCTCGTCGACATCGCGGGCAGCCTCGCGCAAGGCAAGCAGACGTCTCGCGGGCAGCGCTACGCCAAGGCACTCGGAGCGGCCATCGCCGGCGACGCCTTGAAGCCGGCTTACCGGGCCGAGCTGCTGAAGCTGCCGACGCAGGCCGATGTCGCCCGCGTCATCGGCAAGAACGTCGACCCGGCCCTCATTCATCGCGCGCACCGGCGGCTCTCCAAGATAATCGGGCGCACGCTCGGCGCCGCGCTCGAGGACATTTATGCTTCGATGGCCGACGAGAAACTCTTCTCGCCCGATGCGGCAAGCGCCGGCCGGCGCGCCTTGCGCAACGCCGCGCTGACGCTGCTCTCGGCACGGGGCACGCAGCGCGATTTTCAGCGCCTCTCCAAGCACTACTTCAAGGCGGCCAACATGACGGACCGGGCGCATGCGTTGTTCCTGCTCGCCGCGCACGGCGGCGCGGATGCAAAGCGGGCGCTTACCGACTTCCACGATCACTGGAAAACGGATCATGTCGTCATCGACACCTGGTTTGCCGCCCAGGCGCAATCGCCGCTTGCGGGCACGCTGCGCAGGGTCGAGGCCCTGACCCGCCATCCGCTCTTCTCCATCACCGCGCCCAACAAGGTGCGCGCTTTGATTGGTGCGTTCGCAGCAACCAATCCGGTGCAGTTCAACCGGCCCGACGGCGCCGGCTATGCGTTCGTCATCCGCCAGGTTCTGGCGCTCGACCGTATCAACCCGCAGATCGCCGCCCGCCTGCTCGGCGCCTTCCGCAGCTGGCGCGCCCTTGAATCGGGGCGCCGGGGTCAGGCCCGCAAGGCGCTGCAGCGCGTCGCCAGGAGCAAAAATCTATCCTCTGACGTGCGGGAAATCGTCGCCAAGATGCTCGAATCGTAACAGCGGAAAATTATTTGCCCTGATGGGCTTATTCCCTCTCGACAGGCGATTCGCGATGGTGTGAACTAGACAAGTGATTCGGGGTGACGGGCTCGCTCGGGTCCGCGTGGCATTCAAAGACAATTCGAGGAGAGAGGGATGGCGTGGACAACGTCCGCCTGCCTGCGCGCGCGACCGATTCTCTGGGATCTTGCCGCTACGCAGCTCAAAACGGCCAGGTTCCTGCTCGCCTGGGGCCGCCGCTGTCTGTCGCGATGGCATCCCAATTTCGCTTTCGCCGTCCCCCTCGCCGCTTTGGGCTTCCTGACGCCCCTTTTACCGACCGCCTTCACCGCAACCCTGCTGCTCGCCGCCGGCAGTGCCCTCGCCGTCTTCGCCGTTCGCACGGCGCGTCCGAGAGCGGCGCAATTCACTCAAGTGGAACGCGCCGCCCCTCCGATAACAACGCAAGCCGTCGACAAGAGCAAGATCACTGCGCGGCCGGGCGCTCCTGCGGCCTTCCCCACCGCCGCGATGGTCTTTGATTGGCAACGCCAGGCCGGATTGAGCCTCGCCGCAAGAAGCCCCAGCTCCCCGCACGATCGCAGAGACCGGAGCTGGGCGGAGCTGATGGCCCGCGTCAATCATGACCTGCGCACGCCGTTGAACGCCGTCATCGGCTTCTCGGAGCTGATCGTGCTGGAGTTGTACGGCCCGGTCGGCGACCAGCGCTATCAGGACTACGCACAGCACATTCGCGACAGCGCCACCGACCTGTTGAAATCAGCCGAGGATACGCTCGCGCTGACGGCACTCATGGCCAATCCGGACCCCCGCGAGAACATGTCGGCCTGCGACCTGGATAAGATCGCCGCCGATGCCTGGGCTTTCATTTCGCGTAAGGCGGCCGCGCGGTCAATCGACTTCGAGGCGTGCATTCCCAATAAACTCGAGGTGCTGGGAGAGCGGCGTGCGCTGCGGCAGATCCTCGTCAACATGCTGTCGGAAGGCATCGCCCGGGCGGCTCACGGCGAGCGTGTTATCCTCACAGCGGTCAGCGAAGGCGAGCTCATCGAACTTGCCCTTTCCGTATCAAGGGAGCGGCCGAGGGGGACGCGCAAAGACAGCTCGCTGGCGATCTGCCTTGCGCGGATGCTGCTTGAGATGCAGGGCACATCGCTTCTGGAATTTGACAGCGCAAGCCAGGGCTGGCACGCGGTGACCGTCCTCGACCGCGCGGTGCAGCCCGACTTCTTCGTCGACCGCTTCGGCGGGCAAGCGCGCGAGAGTATGGCGGCGTTGATGAGTTGAGCCCGCGGCGCCGGCGTCACGAGCAAGGTGACGCTTAGTCCTCTTTGCGCCAGCGGTCCCGGCGGGCACGGCGCTTCTCGAACCAATCGTGCAACTGCCGGCGCTCTTCGGGCGTGAAGTTTGCGACCGTATCCGCAAAGATGGTCATCCGCGCGCGCTTCTCCTTGGCATCGGCTTCCGCGATCCGATCGAGCGCCGCCCTGAACTTCTGCAGGTCGAATGGCTCGGTGGTGAGGACGCTGCGGGCGGCGTCGCGCGCTTCGCGTTTTGCCTTGCGCAGGGGATCGAGGGCGCTGCGCTCGCTCAGCACCGTCTTGCGGATCGCGTCCGCCTGCTCGGCTGGCAAGGTCTCGGCAAATCTGAGAAGGAGCGAGTGTCTGCGCCCGTGCCGGTCCCAGCCGTAATGATGCGAGAAAATGAGGCCGCTAGCCACGCCCCCGATGATGAGGACGTTCAAGGCCAGCGACACGATCAAGGCGATGCGCAGCCAGCGACCCGTTGGCTTGGCCGGCACGGTATCGCTCGTCATAGGAGGTCCTCATCGGCAAACGTGATGTCCTCACCGAGCGCAAGCTGGGCGGTATCTGCCGCGGTCGCCAATCCGCTGACCTCGGCCACCTCTTGAACCGTGGAGTCGAACGTCCCTGCCGAGCCCAGCATCACGCCGATGACGAGAGAGGCCGCCATAACGGTCGCAACAGCCCACTCCGTGCGCGCGGGAGCCTTGCCGAGGGAGGATGCGAGCGACGCTGGACGCATCCACGCCGGCCACCTCGTGGCGTTGTCCGCTCCGCTCCCCGCCACGACCGCAAGCTTGGTGTCGGCCGACCTCAGGGCCGCGGCGACGATGCGCTCCTTCAATACATGCTCGCGGGCCTCGCTTGCCCTGGGAGCGCGATCAAGCAGGGAATCGAGTGCGGTCGCTTCCGCCACCAGACGCTGCGCTGGCTCATCCTCGCCGATGAAGCTCGCAAACCGCAAGCGCTCGCGGGCAGGCCAGCGCGTCCGGTCGGCTCCATAGACCTCCAGAAGGCGCTCGAGCGCTTGCCTATCCTCTGTCCGTTTGTCGTCCATCGTCATCGTCTCAGGTCTCGTCTTGATTCTCTAAACATTCGTTGCAGTTCATTCGTGCGCATCTTCGCTCAGCATCTCGCGCCATTCATTGCGCAAGGCCCCTTTCAGATAACGGCGGGCGCGGGCGAGCAGCGATTCCACCGCCTCATCGGAAATGCCCATGATACGCCCGACCTCGATCTGACTGAGCCCTTCATAGTGAAAGAGGGTAAGCGCCATGCGCTGCCGGTCCGGCAATTCCTTCAATGCTGCATCAACCCGCCGGCTCACGTCCTGCGCTTCCAGCTCCGCCACCTGACGCGCGGGCTCGACGCGTTCGGGCACGTCTTCCACCACGCTCAGGCGCCGGCCCGTACGCATGCGGTCAACGCACAGATTCGAAACGACGCGCCGCAACCACGGCCGCAGGCCTTGTGCACCGACCTCCAGTCCGTCCGCGGAGCGCCACAGACGCAGCAGCGTCTCCTGCGCCACGTCCTCGGCCTCCGCCGCATCCCGCAGCATCCGCCGCGCCACGGCGAGCACGCCCGAGAGATGGCGGTCGACCAGCGCGCGAAATGCCGCTGCATCGCCTTGCGCGGCGGCCGCCACCAGCGCGGCTTCCTCTTTCGCCTCGTGGCCCGTCACGGATGTCCCGTGGGGACCCGGCACCACCCTTTTTGCCGCCACATTGAGCCTCGGCATGGCCATCGAACACTTTCGTTTCCACTTTAGCGCCGGAATTGGCCTTTCTGCGAGCCTTGATGGCGGCTTGGCAGCCTCTCAAGCACCCTATTTGAAGGGAGAAACGGCGCTTCGGGCCTAAATCCGTCGGCGCTGCCCCGGGCCCTTGTCAGGCAATGATCACGTTGAACAGGCCCGCAACGTCCTGCAGCGTTGCCTTGAGGCGGCCTTCCAGCTCGCCAAAGCTTGCTGCATCGCCCGCCGTCGCCAGGAGCTCCTGCAGGCCCTTGGGCGCCGTCGCCGGATCGAAGGGCCCTTCCAGGCATAAGCGCAGGACCTGCGTCAGATCGTGCACCAGCCGGGCCGCCGGGATCAGAATGTCGGCGTGCGCCGGCGCCAGCACGCCGGCATCGCGGAGCCGGCGGTAGGCTTCGACCGTGTTCTGATCGAGGACTGCGGGCCGCGCCGCGGCGCTAACCAGTTGCAGATACTGGGCGATGAACTCCAGGTCGACCAACCCGCCGCGCACCTGCTTCAGCTCCCAGATGTTCTCCGTCCCCTTCTCCTTGGCGATGCGCGCGCGCATGTCGTGCACGTCGGCGGCAACCTTGGCTGGGTCGTGGGGTCGCACCAGAGCGTTGCGGATTGCCTCTTCCACCTGCTGCTTGAGCTGCGGCGCCCCGGAGATGACGCGGGCGCGCGTCAAGGCCATATGCTCCCACGTCCACGCGTCCTTCGCCTGATATTCGATGAAGCTCGAAAGCTGGGCGGCGACCGGCCCCTGCTGGCCCGACGGCCGCAAGCGCATGTCGACCTCATAGAGCGTGCCCTCGGCGGTCGCCGACGACAGCGCGCTGATAAGGCGTTGCGTCAAACGCGCATAGTAGGGCGCCGGTGCCATGGGACGCGGCCCGTCCGACTCGGTCGCGGCGGGATCGACGTCGTAGACGAGAATGAGGTCAAGGTCGGAGGCCGCCGTCATCTCGCGCCCGCCGAGCTTGCCCATGGCGATGATGGCCGCACCCCCACCGGGAAGGCGCCCGTGCGCGCGCTCCAGATCGCGCTCGGTCGCCGCCTTCAGATGGTCGATCAGGCGCTCGGCGAGGAGCGCGTAGGCGCCACCCGCCTGATTGGCCTTTATCGCACCGGAGAGCACGCGGATGCCCATCAGGAACTGCTGCTCGCTGCCCACCACGCGGGCGCGGTCGAGCACGTATTGCATGTCGTGCTCGCCCGCCCCGATCTCGCTCGCGATCAAGCGATCGAGCTCCTCGGCCGTGGGAAGCGTCCCCAGCGTGCCGGGATCGAGCACCGCATCGAGCAGCCGACGGCGGCGCGACAGGATGCGCGCAAGACGCGGCGCGGTGCCCATGATGTCGGCGAGGAGCCGCAACAGGCCCGGATTGGCTCGCAACAGCGAGAACAACTGCACGCCCGCCGGCAGCTCGGCGAGGAACCGGTCGAAGCTCGCCAGCGCCCGGTCCGGGTCGGTCGTATCGGCAAGGGCGGCGATGAGGAGGGGCTGCACCTCCGTCAGCATCTCCCGCGCCCGCGGCGTGCGCACCGCAGGGTAGCGGCCATGGTGCCAGCCCCGCACGATCGCCAGCACCTCCGTCGGCTGCGAGAACCCCATCTCCTTGAGGGCGGCCACCGTCGCCGGATCGTCCTGCTCGCCGGCAAACACCATGTTCACCCCGGTGGGGGTCAGATCGGGGCTGTCCTCGAACAATCCCGCATAGTGACGCTGCACGGTTTCCAGACGCGCGACAAGCTCGCGCGAAAACGCCGCGACATCCGGGTAGCCGCAGAATTGGGCGAAGCTCAAAAGCCGCGCAGGATCGTCGGGCACCTCCTGCGTCTGCTCGTCGGCGACCATCTGCAGCCGGTGCTCGATCTCGCGCAGGTAGAGGTAGGCCTCGCTCAGCTCCCGGCCGACGTCGTCCTCGATCCAGCCGCGCGCCGCCAGCCTTTTGAGCGCTTGAAGCGTCTGCGGCGTGCGCAAGTCGGGCTGACGGCCGCCGGCGATCAACTGCTGGGTCTGCACGAAGAACTCGATCTCGCGGATGCCGCCGCGCCCGACCTTGATGTTGTGGCCCGCCACCGCGATCGTGCCAAATCCGCGGTGGGCATGGATCTGCCGCTTCATGGCGTGGATGTCGGCAATCGCCGCGAAGTCGAGGTACTTGCGCCAAATGAACGGAGCCAGCTCCTCCAGCAGCTCCCGCCCCGCCTCCAGATCGCCGGCGCAGGGCCGCGCCTTGATGAGGGCCGCGCGCTCCCAGTTCTGGCCGAAGCTCTCGTAATAGACCCGTGCCGCTTCCGTCGACAGCGCGAGCTGGGTGGCGCCCGGGTCGGGGCGCAGGCGCAGGTCGGTGCGGAACACGTAGCCGTCGCCGGTGCGCTCCTCCAGAAGCTGCACGAGATCGCGCGTGAGGCGCACGAAGAATTGCGGTGGCTCCACGCTGGGCGCGACTTTGATGCGGTCGAGGTCATAGAACACGATGAAATCGACGTCGCTCGAATAATTGAGCTCGCCCGCCCCGCACTTGCCCATCGCCAGAACGATGAAGCCGCTCGGCGCAACGTTTCCGGCCGCATCCTTGCCGAGCCACTGACCCCGCGCGGCCGCCTCGCGAAACAGAAACGACACCGCGCCGGCGATCGCCGCATCCGCGCACTCGGTCAGCGCCGCCGTCACTTCGAGCACCGGCCACACGCCTGCAAGATCTGCGAGCGCCGTCAAAAGCGCGACCTCGGTCTTGAAGACGCGCAAGGCCCGCATGGCGGCCTGGCGCGCGGAAGCCTCCGCAAGACCATGGGAAAGCTCCGCCTTCAGCTCCGCAAGCCGCACCGTCAAAGGACGCGTGAGGATGCGTTGCAGGCGCGCGGGGTCGCGCGTGATGAGGCCGGAGAGAAAGGGAGAGCCGCTGAACACGCCCGCCAGCAGATCGGCAACGCGCGGCTCGTCAAGGAGGCGGGTAAGCTCGCCAAGCTCAGGCGCCGCGGCGGCCCGCGCGCGCAAGTCGGCAAGCGCATCCCAAACCCTGGCGTCCGCGCGCGCGAGAGGCGCCCCTTTGATGCATTCGACAAATGGTTTGGCGTTCGCCGCCTCTGTCATCATGCCCCGCGCCGCTGGCTGCCGAGTCGTTCAACTCTTAGCGGTCGCCCGGCCGCTTCGGAAGCCTCAAGACCACGCGCAAGCCCGGCGCATTGTCCTCCAGCCGCACTTTGCCGCCATGCAGTCGCGCGACCGCCTGCACGAGGCTCAAGCCGAGCCCCGTGCCGGGCTCGGTGCGGCTCTTCTCCAGGCGCACGAACCGCTTCAAGACGCGCTCGCGGTCTTCCGGGGCGATGCCCGGCCCGCAGTCGGCCACGGTGATCTCGACCGCCTCATCGTCTGCGTGCAGACCGATCCCTATCGCCCTGGCAGCCGGCGCAGGAACTCTTGCCGCCTTCGCCGAGTACTTGATCGCATTGTCGATGAGGTTGGCGACGGCCTGCCCGACCAATTGGCGATTGGCGGTCAATTGCGCGCCGTCGTCGATGTCGAGTGCAAGCTTCAGCCCACGCTCGTCTGCCACCGGCTCATAAAGCTCGGCCACATCGCGCACGAGCTGGGCTGCGTCAAACCGCTCAGCATTCGCCTCCAGCACACCGGCCTCCAGACGCGCCACCAGCAGGAGCGCGTTGAAGGTCTTGATCAACTCGTCCGCGTTCTCGATCGTGTGCTCGAGCCCTTCGCGGTAGGCCAGCGACTTGCGCGGATCCATGAGGGCCGCCTCCGCCGAATTGCGCAGGCGGGTGAGCGGCGTCTTCAGGTCATGGGCGATGTTGTCGGAGACTTCGCGCAGGCCGGCCATCAAGGCCTCAATGCGATCGAGCATGGCGTTGAGATTGGTCGCCAGCACGTCGAATTCGTCGCCGGTGCCCTTGATCGCGATGCGTCGCGACAGATCGCCTTCCATGATCGAGCGGGTGGTAAGGTTGATGGTCTCGATCCGCCGCAGTGCCACGCCGCTGATCAGGAAACCGGCCAGCAGTCCCGTGAGCGACAGCAGGCCGAGCCCCAGGAAATAAAGGGTGCCCATCTGATCGGCGAAGCGGCGCTGCTCCTCGATGTCGCGGCCCACGATGAGACGCTGACCTGCGCCGAGATCGACCGGGATCGCCACGCCGAGATGGGGCTCGTCCTTTGCATTCCTTGCATAGCGAAACACGCCGCCCGCCGGCCCGGCGGCGAGCTCGGGCGGCATGTGGCTCAGGTTGCCGGCAAGCTTGGCGCCGTTGGGACCGGCGAGAAAATAGAGGCCCGGGCCGCCGGGGCGGCTGCGCGCCTCAACCGCACGCACCAGCGCTGTCTCGTCGCCGCTTTGCGCCTCGGCCGTAAGAAGATCGGCCTCCGCGCGCAGCGTCTCCAGAACCTGGTCGGTAAGGATGCGATTGGTCTGCCACAGAAGCAGCCAGACGACGACGCCGGCGCAGACCAGGTAGGCCACAACCGCAACCGCCGCCGCCCGGAATGCGGTGGTCGAGATCGCGCGGCGCAGGAGGCTAACCAGGACCATCACGGATCGTGTAGCCGGCCCCGCGCACCGTGTGCAGAAGAGGCTTGTCGAAGTTCTTGTCGATCTTTGCCCTGAGCCGGGAGACGTGAACGTCGATGACGTTCGTCTGCGGATCGAAATGATAGTCCCAGACGTGCTCCAGCAGCATGGTGCGCGTCACGACTTGGCCGGCGTGCTTCATGAGGTACTCGAGCAGCCGGTACTCGCGCGGCTGCAGCTGGATCTGCTCGCCGTCGCGCGTCACGCGATGGGACAGGCGGTCGAGCACGAGTCCGTCGACGACGTAGCGCGTCTCCTGCTCCTCCGGCACGGCGCGGCGCGCGAGCGCCTCCACCCGCGCCAGAAGCTCCGAATAGGCATACGGCTTCGTCAGGTAATCGTCGCCGCCGGCGCGCAGGCCCTTCACCCGATCATCGACCTCCCCCAGCGCCGAAAGGATCAGCACCGGGACGCGCACGCCCTTGTCGCGCAGCTGCTTGATCATGCTGAGACCGTCGAGGCGCGGCAGCATCCGGTCGACGATCAGGACGTCGTAGACGCCCTCCTCCGCCAGCCCCAATCCCGTCTCGCCGTCCTCGGCAAGATCGGCCGCGTGCCCGCTCTCCTTCAGCGCCTTCTGCAGAAAGTGGGCGGTTTCCTTGTCGTCCTCGACTACCAGAACGCGCATCTCGTCACCGTTTCGCTGTCCTCCACGCGAGACCCAGGAATCGCATTGTGCCCTGTGCATCGCCGAACGTCGAGGCGGCCCGCCCCCGCTTGAGGGGCGAGCCGCCATTTGGTGCGCGCGTTGGTCCGGCTTCAGCCCTTTTCGATCGGGATCGCCACCAAGACCGTCTGATTGCCGTTTCGCTTGACGTAGAGAATGACCGCAGAGTCGTTTGCCTCTTTGGATTTCTTCAAGACGTTGACGACGTCGTCGGGCGTGGAGACCGACGTATCCCCGGCCTTGAGGATGACGTCGCCCTCCTTCAAGCCCTTCTCAGCGGCACTCGAGTTGGGATCGACGTCGGCGATGACCACGCCCTCTTTCCCGTCCGGGCCTGCCGGCTTCAGGGTCAGGCCAAGCTGCTTGAGATCGATGTTGCCATTGTCGTCTCCCGGCTCTTCCGGTTCCATCTCGCGATCGATCGTCTCATCATTGTTCGGGTAGGTGCCGAGCTTGACCTTGATGGTCTTCTCGCTCTTGTTCCGCCAAACCTTGATGTCGACCGTACTCTCGGCGGGAAGGTCAGCGATGGTCCGTTGCAGATCGCGCGGATCATCGATCTTGTTGGCGCCCACCTCGAGAATGGCGTCCTGGACCTCGAGACCGGCTTTGGCCGCTGGCCCTTTCGCCAACACGCGATTGATGAGGGCGCCACGCGGCTTCTCGAGCCCGAGAGTGCCGGCCAGATCCTCGTCGATCGGCTGGATCGTCACGCCGAGCCAGCCGCGGCTGACGCTGCCGCCTTTCTCGAGCTGCTCAACGACCTTCTTCACGGTGTCGGCGGGAACGGCGAAGGCGATGCCGACGTTGCCGCCCGTGGGGCTGTAGATCGCCGTGTTCACACCGACGACGTCCCCTTCCAGATTGAAGGCCGGGCCGCCGGAGTTGCCGTGGTTCACCGCGGCGTCGATCTGCATGAAGTCGTATGGATCACCGATGTTGCGCGCAAGCGCAGACACGATGCCCGCGGTCACGGTGCCGCCCAAGCCGAAGGGATTGCCGACCGCCAGCACCCAGTCGCCGACGCGCGGCTTCTTATCCGAGAACTTGACGAAGGCCAGCGGCTTTTTCGGCTCGATCTTCAAGAGCGCGATATCGGTACGCTTATCGGTGCCTTTGATCACCGCGTCGATCTCTTCCTGATCGTCGAAGCTGACCTTCACCTTCGTTGCACCGTCCACCACGTGCCGGTTGGTCACAATGTACCCATCGGGGGAAACGACGAATCCGGACCCGGCGGCCTGGCGGGGCCGGCGCTGCATGGGAATGCCACCGTTCGGCAAATTCTTGAAGAGCTCGTTCAGGGGGTGGTCCTCGGGAAGACCCGGGATGCCCCGGAACTTCCGATCGCCCTTGTTATCGGCCACCTTCGGCATCTCGTTCGTTGCCGAAATGCTCACGACCGCCGGCTTCACCCGCTCGACGATGTTGGCAAACGACATCGTCTCCGCCGGGACGCTGGAATTCAGCTGCGCGATAGCCGGTGCGGGCCGGTCGGCAAGGCCGATCGCCAGCAGGCCGATGCCGAGCACGGCAACCGTGGCGAGACGCCGCAAGTCGCGACCACGCGATTTCGCTGGCCCGGTCTTTGCTACGTCCTCTTGCGACCTGGGATGAGAGTGCATGCGCAAGGACCTCCATTCTGCGAAGCAGATTTTTTCCGTCGTTGCTGACGGCGTAGCGAAATCGGCATTACGGCAGCCTTTCGATTGCCTTAACAGTTGGTAATAAAGGCAGCGTTGACCATGTTTCCTAACCAAAACGGGCCCATGAGCCGCCAAATAAGCCCCGTTGCCGCCAAGGTAAGGCCCCTGTGGGGGGCGGCTTTCGGCGGACTTGCACTCGGAACGCTGCTAAGTCTCCATGCGGCTGTCGCCGCGCCCGCCGTGGTGCCCGGCGCAGATCCTGGGGCCCAATCGCCAACTCCCCTGCTGCAACGCGTTGCCGTATTCGGCTCGGACGAGCGCGTCCCCACACCTCAGTCGCACTGGGCCGTCGCCGCCAAGGTCGGCGTCATCTACGATCCCCGCTCTCACTCAGTTTGCACGGCCTTTTGCGTGGCGCCCGACACGGTGGCGACGGCTGCCCATTGCCTCTACCGCACGGGCGATGAACCGCCGCTGCGTCTTTCCGACATCCTGGTCCGGCTGCACGGCACCCATGAGACGAGTCACATTGCTGGCGCGGCGCAGGGTGCGCCCGAGCCCAATGTTCTTGCCGGCTCGACGCGCCTCAAGGTGCGGCCGCCGATCGACGCCACGCACGATTGGGCGCTTGTGCGATTGGCGCGGCCGCTTTGCAAAGGCGGAGCATTGAAGCTCAGCCGCCGCCCCGTGAAGGACGTGATGCGGCTCGCGCGGGCAGGCCGCGTTTACAACATCGCCTACCACCGCGATATACCCAAGTGGTGGCCGATGATGACCAGCCACTGCCGCGTTGGCCGCAGCTTCGCGGACGTTGACTGGCCGACGATCCGCCACGATTTCGCCAACCCCGGTCAGCTGCTGCTGCACACCTGCGACACGGGCGGCGCCTCGTCGGGCTCCCCGCTCCTCATCGACGGACCGCACGGCGCCGAGGTCGTCGGCATCAACGTGGGAACCTACGTGCAATCGAAGGTCATCATGCTCAACGGCGAGGTCGTCCACCGCTTCCGCTCCGACGACGTCGCCAACACCGGCGTCAACTCGCTGGCCTTCGCCGGCGCGCTCGATGCCTTCAAGGCGGCCCACCTGCTTGCCAGCTCGGGCGACGTGCGCCGCCTGCAAAAGGCGCTCGCGGCCAAAGGGCTCTACACGGGACCCCAGGACGGCCGCTTCGGCCCGGCCCTGCATGCGGCCATCGAGAGCTTCGAGCGCGCCTCGGCGATGCAGGTGAGGGGACTCGCGACGCGGTCGCTGTTGCACGCGCTCAGCGGCGAGAGCGCAGTGGTGACGGGGAGAATTCCAGAAAACGGCCGGGCGGGCGCCCAGCCACCGCGACCCTAATCGCTCTTGCGTTCGGGCGCTTCTGCCAGAAGGGCGCGCAGTTTTTCCTCTTCCGCCCCCGTGAGGTTGGGCGCGGGCGCTGCTTGCAGCCGTCGCCGCCGCAGGGCGCTGACGGCCACCGCCATTGCCCCCAGCAGCACGAACAGCGGCGCGAGCCACAAAAGAAGCGTGTGCGGGTTCAGCGCCGGCCGCAGCAGCACAAACTCGCCGTAGCGATCCTCGACGAACTGCATCACCTGCGCATCGGTATCGCCCGCCTTGAGACGCTCGCGCACCAAAAGGCGCAGATCGCGCGCGAGCGGGGCGTTGCTGTCGTCGATCGACTGGTTCTGGCAGACGAGGCAGCGCAGGCCGGCGGAGACGTGGCGCGCGCGGGCCTCGAGCGCGGGATCGGCGAGGATCTCGTCGGGCTCGACGGCCATCACCGGGGGAGCCCCGAGCGTAAGCGCGGCGATGACACCGCTCACCAGCGCAAACAGCACAACGCCCGCCCGCTTCGCCATCGGCCGTCTCATTCCGCCGGTGCCGGCGCCGTCAGGCGGCGCACCCGACCCGGGGCACCGACGCGCAGGCGGCGGTCGCTGAGGGACACAGCCCCGCCGCAGAACATGATCAGCGCGCCGATCCAAATGAAGCGCACGAGCGGATTGAAGTAGAGGCGCACCGCGTAGCCGCCGCCCTTCTGCGCGTCGCCCAGCACCACATAGAGATCGCCGCGCCATGAGGGATGGATGCCGGCCTCGGTGGTCGGCTGCGGCGGGGCATCATAGACGCGCTTGGACGGCTCCAGCCGCGTGAGCGGGGCGCCCGCGCGCGAGACATCGAACACGCCGAGCACTTCGCGGTAGTTGGGACCCGTGGCGGGCGCCACGCCGCGGAAGGCGAGCGTGTAGCCGGCGATGTGCACGTCCTCGCCGGGCTTCATCACGAGGATGCGCTCCTCGCGATATGCGCTCGTCGCCACGATCCCGATCACCAGCAGCCCCACGCCGAAATGGGCAAGCGTCGTGCCGAACGACGAGCGCGGCTGGCTCTTGAGGCGGCGCCATGTCTCGGCGATCGGCACGCTGCCGAAGCGCACGCGGAAGAGAAGCTCGGATACCGCGCCCCCCATCACGAAGATGCCGAGCGCCAGACCAAACGGCGCCAGCACCGGCCCGCGATGAAACACCGCGATGGCGAGCGCCAGCACGAGGACGGCCAGGATCGCCGCGAACACGAGCCGCTGGGCCGCGCCCAACAGGTCGCCGCGCTTCCAGGCGAGCATCGGCCCGAACGGCAGCGCGATCAACAGCGGCAGCATCAGCGGCCCGAACGTCAGATTGAAATAGGGCGGCCCCACCGAAATCTTGGCCCCCGTCAGCGACTCCAGCACCAGCGGATAAAGCGTGCCGACCAGAACCGTCGCGCACGCCACGGTCAACAGGAGGTTGTTGAGGACGAGGCTGCCCTCGCGGCTCAAGGGCGCAAACAGGCCGCCCTGGCGCAGATCGCGGGCGCGCAGGGCAAAGAGCGCAAGCCCCCCGCCCGTAAACAGAGTCATGATGGCAAGGATGAACACGCCGCGCTGCGGATCGACGGCAAAGGAGTGCACGGAGGTGAGCACGCCGGAGCGCACCAGAAACGTTCCCATCAAAGACAGCGAGAAGGTGAGGATCGCCAGCAGCATGGTCCACACCTTGAGGGCGTCGCGCTTCTCCATCACCACGGCGGAATGGAGGAGCGCCGTGCCGGCGAGCCACGGCATGAAGGAAGCGTTTTCGACCGGGTCCCAGAACCACCAGCCGCCCCAGCCGAGCTCGTAGTAGGCCCACCACGAGCCCATGGCGATGCCGATCGTCAGGCACATCCAGGCGGCGAGCGTCCAGGGGCGCACCCAGCGCGCCCAGGCGGCATCGAGCCGCCCCTCGATCAGCGCGGCGATCGCGAACGAGTAGGCGATCGAGAAGCCGACGTAGCCCGTGTAGAGGAAGGGCGGATGGAAGGAGAGCGCGGGGTCCTGCAGGATCGGGTTGAGACCGTTGCCGTCGGCGGGCGGGGCATTGAGGCGCAGGAAGGGATTGGAGGTGAGGAGAATAAAGAGACAGAACGCCACCGCGATGGAGGCCTGAACGGCGAGCACGTTGGCCTTCAGCGTTGCCGGCAGGTTGCGGCCGAAGGCGGCGACGGCCGCGCCGAACAGCGCCAGGATCAGCACCCACAGCACCATCGAGCCCTCGTGGTTCCCCCACACGCCGGAGATCCGGTAGAGCAGCGGCTTGGTCGAATGGGAGTTCGCAGCCACGTTGGCGACGGAAAAGTCGGAGGTGATGTAGGCGTTCATGAGCGCAAGGAACGCGACGAGGATGAGCCCGAACTGGCAAAGCGCCGCAGGCTCGGCCACCGCCATCATGCGGGGATCGCGCACGCGGGCACCCCACGCCGGCACCGTCATCTGGAAGGCGGCGACAAGGAGCGCAAGGATGAGCGCGAAATGTCCAAGCTCGATGATCACCCGGAATCTCCCCCCACTCGAAATCTCACTCGCAATGATCGCCTACACGCAACGTCATCCCGGCGGAGGGCGGGACCCACGCCAGCTTCAACGAGTGCTTTTGGGGCAAGTCCACAAACAACGCCGAAGCAACGGGAAATAGTCCTCCCTCCGATCGAAAGAGCACGACTTGCGGACGTGGCGCCAGCAGAGACTTGCGTGGGTCCCGCCCTCCGGCGGGATGACGGCGGTGGATGGTTTCCTCCATGCTGCAACATCAACACGATCATTGGGTCGCGACTCCTGCGGGATGCGTCGCTCCTTTGCCGAGCTTCACCCCCCGTTCCTGCAAGGCCTTGGCCACCTCTGGCGGCATATAGGTCTCGTCGTGCTTGGCGAGCACGGTGTCCGCCACGAACACGCCCGAGGGCGTGAGCTTGCCTTCCGCCACGACGCCCTGGCCTTCCCGGAACAGGTCGGGCAACACGCCCTCGTAGGTCACACGCACGTCCTTCAGCGTATCGGTCACGACGAAGTCGACCTTGGCTCCCTCGCCCCGCTTCACCGAGCCGGCCGCGACGAGGCCGCCCAAGCGGAACCTCTGGCCCGGCGCGATGTGCTTTTCGGCGATGTCGCTCGGCGTATGGAAGAAGACGATTGAATCGCGCAAGGCAAACAGCACCAGGGCGGCAGCCACCATCAGCACCCCCACGCCTACGCCGATCAACGCGCCTCGTCTTTGCTTTCGCGTCATGCGTCCTTCCCTGCGCACGCCGTCATGAGCCGATCCCCAAACTCTGCGCCAGCGCCTGCAATTGTGCCAATGATTTCTCATCGCCGGCAAAATTGCTGCGCGCCTGCGCCAACGCCGAGGAGGCCTCCTTAGAACGGCCAAGGACGGCATACGCGCGCATGAGCTGCATCCAGCCCTCCAGGTTCTTGCCGTCCTGCTTGAGGCGGGCGGCCAGACCTTCGACCATGCGCTCGATGAATTGCTGGCGCTGCTCAGGCGTCATGGCATGGAATTTCGCCATCGCCTCCGCGCTCGGAGGCGGAAGCATTTGCGATCCGCTCTTGTCCCCGCCCTGCGCAGCTTCCGGTGCGCCGCCGAGCTTGGCCGTCACGCTTTTCAGCCGCGCCTCGAGCAGGGTGCGCCACGGCTGCTGCGAAGCTCCCTCAGCGATCAATGCGCGGTAGTCGGCGGCCGCCCCGGCGAGATCGCCGTCCTGCTCCTTGGCGATGGCGAGCCAGACCTGCGGCTCGATCGCATCAGGCTCGAGCGTGCGCAGTTTCTCGTAGGCGCGCCTGGCCGGCTCGGTCACGACGCCGTTCTGCAGCATGATGGTGGCGCGCGCGAATCCGGCAAGCCGTTTGGGTGATTCACCCAACAAGCGGATGGCGCGCTGGAACGCGTCGGCTGCGTGCTGAAAGTCGCGCGTGTGCAAATAGACGGGGGCCACCACGTCCCACCCGCGGCCGTCGTCGGGATGCTGGCGCAGGTGCGCTTCGACCTTGGCGACGAGATCGCTGGCTGTCGCCTGCTCGATTGGCTCAGTGAGACGAGAGGCGTACGGGCGCCCCGGCAGCATGGGCGAGCCCACGGCGAGATAGAGAAGAAGGGCCGCGACCGGCAGCGCCGCGGCAGCGGCGAGCACGGTGTTGCGCGCGCTCGTGGTCTGGGCGCCGCTGGGCGCCGCAGACGCCTTTTTTTCCTCCGCGCGCCGAATGAGTCGCCGCGCTACCTCCGCGCGCGCGGCCTCTGCGTCCGCGCCCGCGACCATGCCCTGGGTGCGCTCGGCCTCGATCTCGGCCAGCTGATCGCGGTAGACGGCGAGCTCGGTGTCGGCAGCGGCGGGGGTGGCGGTCGGCGTCGCCAGCAAGGGCCGCGTCACCGCCCAAACGACGGCGGCCACCAGAACCGCAAAACCGATAAAGAGCACCATTGCGTCATCCAAGCCGCGCCGCGTGCTTGGAATAGGGCGCATGGCCTTGACTGACAAGTCTTGCGCGCGCGAGCGAGGTCTTGTGCCGCGGCCGCGCGCGGCGAAGGTTAAGCAAGATGGAGGATGAGGCTTAGGCGCTTAGCCGGCGTTGCGCCGTCAGGCGACATTACGCCCCGTCGCCATCAGGCGACATTGCGCCCCCTCGCCGTCAGGCGACATTACGCCCCGTCGCCGTCAGGCGACATTGCGCCCCGTTGCCGTCAGGCGACATTGTGCCCCGTCGCCGCCAGGCGACATTGCGCCCCGTCGCCGTCAGGCGACATTACGCCAAGTGCCGTCCGGGTTGCGGCAGGCCGTGCCGCGCATGGTGCTGGGGCGCCCATCAATATAGACGGTGTGGGTGTAGTCCCGGCAATCTCTGTCGCCGCGCTTATACGGCCGGCCGGGAACCACGTCGCCGTAGCGTCCGTTGTCGGGGTTGCGCCAGTGCCGCGGCCGGCCCGATTCGCCTCTTTCGAGAGCGGAGTATTCCGCATCCTGCGCCAGCCGGCGGTCCTGCTCGTCCATCGAGCGCCCGATCTCGCTGCCGACGATGCCGCCGATCATGGCGCCCGCGACCGTTGCCAGCACGTTGCCCGAGCCCTTGCCGACCTGGTTGCCGATGATGCCGCCGGCGACGCCGCCGACGATAAGACCGGTGTCGGCCTTGCTTGGGCCCTCCGGACCGCACGCGGTCAGGAGCATCGGTATCAGTGTGATGGCGGCAATGCGCACGTGGCGCATGGCAGTGTCTCCCCGAACCTTGCCCGTGGCCGCGCTTCGCGCAGCCCCTCTTATGCTTAAGCCACAGTGTATCTTATTAGCCGAGCAATGTGCAGTCCTCGTGGCTGAATACCGGCCTCAATGCGGCGAATCGATCCGTGATTGCAAGGCCTTCAAATGTCACGCGGCAGGAAGCTCCAGGTGCGCTGCGAGGCCGCCTTTCGGGCTTTGCGCAAGCTCGCATGAGCCCCGGTAGGACTGGGCAAGATCCATAACGATGGAGAGCCCCAGTCCGGACCCGGGTTTGGTTTCGTCGAGTCGCAGGCCACGCTTACCGATTCGCGCGCGTTGCGCCTCCGTCAGGCTCCGTCCATCGTCCGCAACCGTGATCGACAAGCGCTTGCGGCGGGCACGGCCCGTCTCCGGCGAGACCTCGACGCTGAGCGTAACGGTGCGGCGCGCCCACTTGCAGGCATTGTCGAGCAGATTGCCGAGCATCTCCTCCAGATCCTGCCGCTCTCCTTGAAAGCGCGCATCCGGCGGGCAGGCGACGGCGATGGTGATGTTCTTCTTCCGATGGATGCGCTCCAGCGTGCGCACAAGCGGCTCGAGGACCGGGGCCACCGGCGTCACCCGGCCGATCACGTTGACGCGGGCCGCCATGCGCGCGCGATCGAGGTAGTGCTTCACCGATTCGCTCATGATTTGCGTCTGCTCGGCAACCTTGGCGCCGAGGCCCGTCTTGTCGCCGCGCGCCTCGTTGGTGATGACGGCGAGCGGCGTCTTCAAGGCGTGCGCCAGGTTGCCGACGTGGGTGCGCGCGCGGTCGACGATCTCCTGATTGGAATGGATGAGCGCGTTGAGCTCCGACTGCAGCGGCTCGATCTCGGCGGGCAGCTCGCCCTCGAGCGTGGTGGCGGCGCCCGATCGGATCGCCGACAGACCGCGCCCGATCTGGCGCAGCGGCAGCAGGCCGAAGCGGACCTGGAACAGCGTGACGGCAACGAGACCGAGGCCGGCGAGCGCCAAGGCCGTCGTCAAGCGGTAACGGAAGTTGGCGACGAGATGATCGAGCCAGTCTTGCGGACCCGCGACGATGATCGAATAGCGGGGCCTGTCGGGCTCGTGCCCCAGAGTATCGATCACCTCCACCAGTCGCAGGGGCTGGCCCTTGGGGCCCTTCGCCGTCATCCATCGGGCGCCTGACGCATCGGGGGCGACGCGCTTGGCGGCGGGCGAAGGCAGCGACGCCGTTGCGAGCGAGGCGGAGACGAGTCTTGCTGCTCCCGGCTCGTCGAGCGGCGTGATCTGCCAATACCAGCCCGAATGAGTGACCTCGAACAGCGGCTCGTAGAGGTTTGCGGGCGGCACCGGGGGCGCATCGCCTGTGCCCATGCTGTCGACGGTGATGGCGTTGACGAGCTTCTGCAGTTGCCCGTCGAAGCTCGCCTGCACGTCGGCGCGGTAGAGCCCGTAGATAATGAAGCCGGCGATCGGCAGCACCAGAAGCGTCCAGGCGGCCGCGGTGATGAAGAGGCGGAACGCGAGCGAGTTGAAGCGCATCTAGTGTCCCGATTCCGAAGTTCGCCAGAGTTCGCGGCTGGAGTGGCGAGCGAACTTCGGAATCATAGAGGACACTAGAAAGCAAATTTTGCCAGTGCGATTCACATCGAGAAATTCGCTCGATGCCCCGACGCTAGCGCTGGCGAATTTCTCGATCATCGCACTAGCTAGCTCGCGCCGGGATCTTCGCTCAAGCGATAGCCCAGGCCGCGGACGGTCTGGATGATGTCGACGGGGATTTTCTTGCGAAGCCGGCCGATGAACACCTCGATGGTGTTCGAATCGCGATCGAAGTCCTGCTCGTAGAGATGCTCCACGAGCTCGGTGCGCGAAACGACGCGGCCGTTGTGGTGCATGAGATAGGCGAGCAGGCGGTACTCGTGCGAGGTGAGCTTGATCTGCTGGCCGTTGCAGGTGACGCGCGCGCTCTTTGTGTCGAGCCGCAGCGGCCCGCACTCGATCTCGCTTTTTGCGTGGCCCGAGGCGCGCCGCACCTGGGCGCGCACGCGCGCCAGGAGCTCCTCCATGTGGAAGGGCTTGGCGAGGTAGTCGTCGGCGCCCGCGTCCATGCCGGCGACCTTGTCGCTCCAGCGGTCGCGCGCGGTGAGGATAATGACCGGCATCTTGCGGTCGGCGCGGCGCCACTGCTCGAGGATGGAGATGCCGTCCATCTTCGGCAGGCCGATGTCGAGGATGATGACGTCGTAGGGCTCGGTGTCGCCGAGGAAGTAGCCCTCCTCGCCGTCGGACGCGGAATCGACCGCATAGCCGGCATCGGACAAGGCCGACACGAGCTGCCGGTTCAGGTCTTTGTCATCCTCTACGACAAGGACGCGCACGTTCCCCTCGCGAATCCGTTTCTCCCATAACGGACGGGACTATAACGATCCGGCGCCTGCGATCCTAGCGCCCGAAGGGCGTGCGCGCGTCGACCGTGCGGCTAATGAGCCGGCCCTTGGGGTCGCGGATCACGAGGTGATAGACAAAGTCGCCGTTTTTCTTGCACAGCGTCGTCTTTACGATGTCTCCGGAAATCTTCGCCTCGGCAAGCTTCGCCAGCGCCTCCACCGTCGCCAGGCCCTCCTTGCGCACGATGGGGGCCGCCACCGACCAGTTCGCATAGCAGCCGCCCGCCGTCGCGCGAAAGGGAACCGCGGCGAGCAGCACTATGGCGGCGGTGATTCGAAACATGGCGGCCTCGCTCAGCACTCTGCCCAGAGACTAGGAGGCGGCGGCTGAACTCACCATGAACGCAGGCAAAGCGCACGGACGTCGCACTAGAGCTTGACCGTCATGTCGCGGCGCGTAAGCGGCCCCGCCGCGCGCACGCGGCCATAGATCGTCATGGCGAGCCCGATCAGCCCGCCGATCGCCTGCACCGTCTGCACGATCTGCTCGCCCGCCTGGCGCACGAGGTCGCTCGTGATGTCGATGCCGATTATGGGCCCGACCGCCGGCAGCACGGTCGAGAGTGCGGTGATGATCGTGCCCCAGATGGTCACGGACTGGCCCCACCATTTGGTCGTCGGTGTGGAGGAAGCGGGCATATCGGATGGTCCTTTCTGCTGTGAGGGAGACAAAGAAGACGCGGCAGGCGCCGCCTCTGCGATCTGCAAGGCGCGCGCGAGCGCGGTGTCGACGCGCCTCAGCCACCCGCGCCCGAAACGCCAGAAGTGCGGCAGCGCCCGGTAGCGCCGGCGGCGAACATCGGCGTAGGCGTTAAGCGTTTCCGCAACCGGATAGGCTGCGATCGCAGCGTGCGTCAGCGGGCCGATCTCGCCATCCACGTCGGTCCCCACCGCCTGCTGCAACAGCCGGATGGCGCCGGTGACCCCGTGGTTGACGGCCGCGTCGAAATGGAAAAAGGCGAGCGCCGACGCGAGCTCGTCGCAGCCGGCCGGCGTCCAGTAGCGCGCCGCATAGATCGCGCTTACCGTCGCATCAGGAATGTGCCGCAGCTCTTGCCTGAGCCCCGCGTCGGCGGGAACGCCCTTCCACGCGGCGTACACCCTGAGCGTGATGCCGCGGTTGGTGGGGCCGCCGGGATCGTAGGGATCGTCGGTGTAGCCGCCCTCCATCTCGAGGACGTGCGCGAGCGCCTGCTCGAACAAGGCCGCATCGCGTTCAGGCTCAGGGCGAGGCTCGGCGGCCGCCGCCTGCGCCTCTTGCGGCCAGCGATAGCCGAGGACGCGCGCCTTGGGGAAGCCGGCCACCGTGACGGCGTCGCCCTGGTTGCCGCCGAGAAGAATGATGTGCGCCTCGGTCTCCCCGAGGAGAAAGCCGACGTGGCCCGCATTGGGATCGCTGCCGCGGCTCAGCACGGCGACCGCGCCGAACCGCCCCTCGTCCACGGGTGCGCCCCAGCGCAAATACGAGCGCGCCATCAAAGAGCCGGTGCCGGCAAGACCTGCGCGCTCCAGACAGGCGCCGACGAAGGCCGCGCACCAGGGCACCTCGTCGTGCAGAGATTCACTATGCCCTGCGTCGCGATAGAAGGCGCGGATGTGGGAGTTGTCGGCCGCGCCTCTGACCTCGTGCTGTCCAAGCTCGCCCCACGCGCAGGCGAGCCACCGCGGCTGGTCCATGACGTGCCTCTTGTTGGGGACTGACCCCCCTCACCCGGCCGCGCATGCTGCACATGCTGCGGCCGGCCTCTCCCCACCGGGGAGAGGCGCCTTGTGCTCGTAAGTTGCGCTGACCTTCACCTCTCCCAGTGGGAGAGGTCGCGAGCCCGGCGCTCCATGGCTTCGCCATGACGCCGGGATCGTGGGTGAGGGAATAGACCGCTGACAGATTCACACCGCGGCTGAGCGCTGAGTGCCGCGCCCGTAGGACGCGCTCAGCTGATAGACGCGGATGTCGTAGCTCGGCTGCGCCGACCCGAAGTCGGTGGCCTGCGCGGCAGCCGTGTAGGAGACGGCCGGTGTCGCGCTTGTCAGTGTCCGCTTCACGATTCCGC
>Ga0315553_10000724_pt1 | contig 28596 bp, 23 predicted proteins | sample SalMarSW160140MG_FD_203099 | JGI IMG/M metagenome (GOLD analysis project Ga0315553, IMG submission 203099) | Salt marsh sediment microbial communities from the Plum Island Ecosystem LTER, Massachusetts, United States - Salt Marsh Sediment SW1601-40 ... | reverse complement strand
GCAATACTGGCGATGATCATCATCCGGACGTCGGCAGCGGTCGCCAGATTCTTGACGTTGACCGGATGGACGTGGGTGACGGTGATGATCGCCGTGATCGAAATCGCGGCCAGAATGGCCGGCCAGTAAGCGCGCGGCTCGCCATGCTTCAGCCGGTAGCCCGCCATGATCAATGCGCCCGCCGCGCCGATTGCGCCCGCCTGATTGACCGTTGCGATGCCCATGATGATCGAGCCCAACACGGCAAAGATCAGGGCCAGGGGCGGCACCAGCGCCATCACGACACGGCCGGCGAATGCGGCGTCGTATTTGCCTTCGTAGGGGACAGTCGGAGCGACGCGCGGCCGGAGAAATGCAATCACGGCGATGAAGATCATATAGAGTGCAACGAGCACCACGCCGGGAAGAAACGCGCCCAGGAACATTTCGCCGGCGCTCGTGGACCCGACGTCGAAGGCCGACGGCATGATCAGATCGCCCGTATTCTCCTTAAAGAGAAGTTTGCGCGCCGTGCTGGCCTGATCCGTGGCGCTGGCAAGCTGGTCGGCCAGAATGATCAGCACGATCGAGGGCGGAATGATCTGGCCGAGCGTGCCCGAGGCGGCGATCGTGCCTGTCGCCAGCGGATGGGAATAATTGTTGCGCAGCATGGCCGGCAGCGAGATCAGACCCATCGCGACGACCGTCGCACCGACAATGCCCGTCGTTGCCGCCAGGAGCGCGCCGACGAAGACCACCGACATGCCGAGACCGCCGCGCACCGGGCCGAAGAGCTGGGCCATCGTGATGAGCAGGTCTTCCGCAATGCGCGAGCGTTGCAGCATGATGCCCATGAAGACGAAGAGCGGGATGGCAATCAGCGTATCGCGCTCCGCCTCCCAGTAGACGCCCCGGAAATTGGTCACGCCCGCGGTGAGCCAGGTCACCGGCCCGCCCTGAGCAAAAAAAGCATCCGGCCGTCCGGTGAAGAGATAGCCGGATAGCGCCGCCAGGCCGATTGTAAGAACCGCGGAGCCGGGAAGCGCGAAGGCAACCGGATAACCGGAGGCCAATGCGAATGCCATCAGAAGAATGAGGAGAAGAAGAAAGAAAAGCTCCATTTATCTCCGATAGCCCCCGTAGGTTTCCCCTATGCGCCCATCGCTGTGACGGTGCGCTTGTTTGGTTCGCCGCGAATATCGGCTATGGCTTCGAGAAAAAAGCCAACGAATTGAATAAGCATGGTTACGGCGAAGACGCCGAGAAAGCCGGCCATCCAATATTTGACATACATGCCGAAGCCGGTTTGCGTCGTCTCGAAGAGCAGCAAAGGTCCGTTAATGATCGCGGAGCGGCTTTCCGTACCGATCGCAATGATCACGCTGCTGACCGAGATGCCAAGCAGAACGGACCCGATCGCGTTCACGTAACCTTTTGTTCGCTCGGCAAAGGAGGAATAGAGCACGTCAACGCGGACATGGCCGTCTTCGATGAGCGTGTAGGCGCTCGCGAACAGGAAGAGCGCGGCGTACCAGAACCGCACGAGGTCGGCCATGAAGGCCTGCTCATAGGAAAAGATGAAGCGTGTGAAGACAATCAGCAATTCCGCCACGACGACGAGCAGCGCCAGCCAGTGAAAGCCTAGGCCGCGCCGGAATACGGCTATGATGATCCCCAGGACGAGAAGCGGAATGTGGACATACATGCCGCGGAAGCTCGACCGGCTGAGATCGGTCGCAATCTGATCGCCAAACACGCTGGAAAGCAGGTCTTCGACGCGCAGGAAGGAGACGATCGCGTCCGCCAGACCGATCATGAGCACAGCCCAAAAGGCCGCCCGCACGATATAGGCCGTAATTGAATAAATCCGATTGGATTCCGGCCTTAGGGTTTTGGTCTTCGTCTTGATGACATAGGCGAATGCGATCATCAGAGCGATGACATAGAGGGCGGTCTGAAGCCAGGCGAGAGCCGATGAGCCCCTGAATATGTCGCCTGCGCCTGGCCACCCACGCCAGTAATCCAGGTAATTATTGAGCAGAAAAGCAAAGACGGCCGCGATAACACCCCATGCGAAGAGCCGGGATGAGATCAGGACAAGGTCCGTGCGCTCAAGCTTAGACGACGCAGTCACCGTAGGTGGCCCGTATCTGTGATTGACTGAGTTTAGATCAACGCTGGACATGGAAAGGGGGCGCTGACGCCCCATCTCCCTTTTAGCTCCAAGCCGCCAGGATTAGCTTTCGATGCCGAGCACGCGGTTGCGCTGCAAGGTATAGGCCGTATCGGAAAGACCCGTCCACTTACCGACCTCGGCGCGCGTCTTGGCAAAGCTGTCGTGGATCTTTGCGGCGAGATCGCTGTGCTGACGCGTTTCCGCGAACACTTCCTCCGCGGCCTTACCAAAGCTGTCATAGATCTCGTCGCTGAACTTACGCAATTGGACGCCGTGCTCATCGATGAGACGCTTCAGATAGGCGCCGTTATTGAAGTTCGTCTCGGCCATCTGCCGGGCGTTTTCCTCGTTACACGCCGCTTCGATGATGGCCTGGTCCGTTTTCGAAAGACCGCTCCACCAGCTCTTGTTCATGGCCATGGAGAGCTGCGAGCCCGGCTCATGCATACCCGGATAGTAGTAATATTTGGCGGCTTCGTAGAACTTCATGAAGTAATCATTATACGGACCGACCCATTCCGTCGCATCGACCGCTCCAGAAACGAGGTTTTCGTAGATCTGGCTGCCGGGCAGCGCGACGGGGGATGCACCGAGCTTAGCCAAGACGTCGCCGCCGAGACCCGGAATACGCATCTTGAGGCCTTTAAGATCGTCAGCGGTCTCGATTTCCTTATTGAACCAGCCGCCCATCTGCACGCCGGTATTGCCGCAAGGGAATCCTTTAAGACCGAACGTGTCTTGCAGCTCATCATAGAGCTTCTGACCGTCGCCATATTTCATCCAGGCATCCATTTCAGTGTAAACGAAGCCGAACGGAACGGAGGTGAAATATGCCAAGCCGGGATGCTTGCCCTTCCAGTAGTAATCCGCGCCGTTATAAGCCTGGGAGTTGCCGGATGCGACTTCATCGAAGGCGTCGAAAGCGCCAACCTTTTCGCCCGACGCGAAATAGGTGACGTTGATCCGTCCCTCGGTCAGCTCAGAAATGCGCGCCGCGAGCCGTTGAGCGCTGACGCCCAACCCTGGGAAATCGCGCGGCCAGGTCGAGACGATCACCATCTCCGTTCTGGCTTGCGCAATTGCCGGTGCGGCGAGCGTTGTCGCGGCCGCCGCCGCGCCTGCACCAAGTCCTGCCTTTTTGATAAATGTCCGACGATCCATGCCAGATATCCTCCCTGGAGCTACTCTCAACATTGGCTACAATACAGCCTCACACAGCCTCCCCTTCCACACCTGAACGAAACGGGTAGAGGCCATGCCACCCTTTGATTACTGGAACTTAACACATTGATAAAGCCTGGCGCCACGTAATCTGACCTTCGATGCCGCCATTGCCTTCTTATTAGGCAAATTGCCGGTTGCTTAACGAATCCTTACGCATCCATCCGTTTGCGGCGCGATCGCATTAATGCGCCACGGCAGGGTCTTGACTTCATGCGTCGTCGGGATGGCAGGCTCTCACATCATTTCGGCTTCGAAGGCGGAGCGTAAGAAGATTTCCCGCACCGTCCGTGAGGACGCGGTCAAGATCTAAGCGGGCCACGCCGATCCGCTCAGGCCGATTCAGCGGACGATTGTCTGCTTGATCCAATAGCCACCGAAGTCATCGATCCGGACAATCGGATCGTGGATTTGATGAGTCTGGCGAAATTCGTCGACCGCCTTACGATGCGCGTCGAACAGGAAATAGTCATCGACGATCAGCGAGCCACGCGGCGAGAGTTTGTGATACAAGTTCACAAATCCATCCATCGTGCTCTCATACATGTCTCCGTCGAGCCGCAGGACGGCAAGCTGTTGGACCGGCGCTGACGGCAACGTGTCTTTGAAGAGGCCTTTGAGAAAGATCACCTGATCATCCAGCAGTCCGTAACGCGCAAACCTCGCCTTGACCTCTTCGAGGCCTACGGAAAATTCCGCGCAATTATGCAGATAGGCATCGGCGTCCGCCTCGACACCCTCCGAAGGCGGCGGCAGGCCGGCGAATGAATCGGCCGCAATGACGCGGCGATCGGAAATGCCATACGCCCATAGAACGGCGCGCATCATGATACAGGCGCCGCCACGCCAAACGCCGGTTTCCATGAAGTCGCCGGGGACGCCCTCAGCGATGACGCGCTCACACTCCTTGCGCAGGTTCCTCATGCGCTTGCCCCCAATCATGGAGGGCGCGCCGGATGGCCAATCCCAGCCGTTCTCACGATATTCGTCGTCGTAGTTTTGGATATCGGATCCCGGCAAAGGGGGGTCTCGATTCAAACATCCGATAAGGCTGCGGCCCATCAGATCGAGATAGGATGAGCGGAGGCGATCCCTGTCCGCTTCGAGATTCTGTGACATCGCGCGGTCCATCTGTCCTTCACTCGGATATGATCAAGCCTTTAATCGTATCGCCGCCTTGGCCTTCGGTGCAGCCAGATCATAGCGGCAGCGAGGCCGAGCATCGAGAAGAAGCTCCTTGCGGTATTTCCGAAGCGCGTCGCGATACGCCGGTAGCGCAATCACCCACCCGGCGGGCTGCCATTGATCTATTGATTCTGAAGGAGCGTCTCTGGCGCCGCGGGAGCGGCACCAAGCCGAACGGTCAGGCCGCAATTGAAGTCCGAGAAAACGCGCCTTGCCCGTCAACCGGATGCAGGCTTACCCTCTTTTGACTGCTCCGCCGCCTTATCCAAAGACAGGCTCGCGGCATCGCCCACATTGTCCACGCCGCGCTCTTCCAGGAGCGTCGTGAGCCAGTTCGGGTCCATCTCAGGCACGGAGGACAGAAGAAGATCCGTATAAGCATGATGCGGCGGTTTAAACATTTCGTCTTTCGGCCCCTGCTCGACCACCCGTCCCCTTTGCATGACCACGACCTCATCGGCGATTGACCGCACGGTCGCGAGATCATGCGTGATGAACATATAAGCGAGGTTGAACTCCTTCTGAAGCCGGTCGAGCAGGCGAAGGATGCCTTCGGCCACGAGCTGGTCGAGTGCGCTTGTCACCTCGTCGCAGATGATGAATTTCGGATCCGCTGAGAGCGCCCGCGCAATTCCGATGCGCTGTTTCTGACCGCCCGAAAGCTCCGGCGGATAGCGATTGTAATATTGCGACGGCTCCAGCTCGATCAGGTCGAGGAGCTCATCGACGCGGCTCTTCAACGCGCTGCCGCTCAAGCCGGAATAGAACTTCGCCGGCCGCCCGATGATCTCGCCGATCTGAACTTTCGGGTTCAGGGCAGTGTCCGCCATCTGGTAGATCATCTGGATCTGGCGGAGCTGTTCCTTGCTGCGCGACTTGTAGCTTGGCGGCAGGGCTTCGCCTTCAAAAAGGATTTGTCCCTTTGTCGGCGGCAGCAGGCCGGTAATGCATCTCGCAGCGGTCGATTTGCCTGAGCCGGATTCCCCCACGACAGCCACGGTCATGCCGGGGTAAATGTCAAAGGACACATCTTCCAGAACCTTCACAGGCCCATATGAGGCTTCGACATTCTGGACCGAGATGAGGGGTTTGTTATCGCCGGGACGCGATTTCTGGTCGCGCCGAAAGCTGCGAACCGCCCAGAGGCTCTTGGTGTAATCCTCCTGCGGATCTTCAAGCATCTTGTCGGTTTCTGCTTCCTCGACCTCGTCGCCCTTCAGGAGCACCTTGATCCTGTCGGCCATCTGCGCGACCACCGCAAGGTCATGGGTGATGTAGATCGCTGCCGTGTTGAACTGATCGACGATGTCACGGATCGCGGCGAGAACCTCGATCTGCGTGGTCACGTCGAGCGCGGTCGTCGGCTCGTCGAAGATGATCAAATCGGGCCGGCACGCCATGGCCATGGCGGTCATAGCGCGCTGAAGCTGGCCGCCAGACACCTGATGCGGATAGCGGAAGCCGATCTCCGTCGGATTGGGAAGGCGCAGTCGCTCATACAGCTCCATCGCATCTTCCTGCGCCTCAAGCCGTTTCTTCATGCGGTAATGGACTGGCGCTTCCGTGTGCTGATCGATAATCCTGTGCGACGGATTGAAGGAGGCCGCGGCAGACTGGGCGACATAAGCGATCCGTGAACCGCGCAAGGCGCGGCGATCCGCCTGCGACGTCGTCGTGAGCTCCATACCGTCGAACTCGATCGATCCGCCCGAAATGCGGCAGCCATCTCTCGCAAAGCCCATCGCCGCAAGGCCGATCGTCGATTTCCCGGCTCCTGACTCACCGATCAGTCCCAGCACTTCGCCGCGATGGAGCGTCAAATTGACACCGTGCACAATCTCGAACCATTGCTCTTCGGAATAGGCCTCGATTCGAAGATCCTTTATCTCCAGGAGAACGTCTTTGCGTTTATCCATCTCGCACTAGTCCTTCAATCCGGAGGAGCGATACAGCATCCAGTCTACCACGAAATTAACCGCGACGGTCAAAAGCGCGATCGCTGCTGCCGGTATGAGAGGTGTGATGTCGCCGAAGGAGATCAGCGTCGCATTTTCGCGCACCATCGATCCCCAGTCCGCGGTTGGCGGCTGAATGCCGAGACCGAGGAATGAAAGACCGGCGATCAGCAGGAAGACGAAACAGAACTCCAGACCGAATTCAGCGATCAGCGGAGCCGTGGAGTTCGGCAGAATCTCTTTACGGATCAGATAGCCGGTGCCTTCGCCCCTGAGCTTCGCCGCTTCGATATAGTCCATCACTACGACATTGCCGGCGACGGCGCGGGTGAGGCGGAAGACGCGCGGCGCGTAGATGACCGCAACAACGATCACGATCACCCACAGTTCTGTGCCGAAGATACTCAGCATAAGGAGTGCGAAGATCAGCGAAGGGACAGACATGATGACATCGGCGGTACGGCCCAGAAGTTGATCGAGAAAGCCACCCTTCGTTGCCGCCAGAAGGCCTCCGATCGCGCCCATGAGAAATGCAAGGAGCGTCGCCGTCAGCGCAAGGCCAACCGTGTTTCTGGCGCCGTAGACCAGACGGCTGAAAACATCCCTGCCGAGCTGGTCGGCTCCGAGCAGCATATTTGCGTCCGCCGGGGCAAAGGCGGATGCAATGACCTCCGCTTCGCCATGAGGCGCCATTATCGGGGCAAAGATTCCCGCAATTGCATAGGTCAGAATGACGAACATACCGAAGGACGCCGTCAGCGGAGCCGTGCGCAATTCCCTCGCTATGTTCGGAGGCGAAATGATGATGAGAAATTCGCGGAATGCGTAGGACGTGCCTGCAGCGAGCGCCAGCGCCCCCGCCGCGGTGGTTATGAAGCGGAGCGGCGCAACGCCGCCAACAATCCCCACGATGAAGGAGATAAGTGTCAGCGAGAATATAAGCAGGAACGCCTGGCGCTTATGGTAATAGGCCGCGACGCAGGAGGCGCCGATGAGCAGCGCGTAGTAACCGACAACGAATTGGCTCATGACAGCCCCCTTACTTCGGATGCCGCAGACGCGGATTTGTGAGGATTGCGCCTACATCCGCTGCAAGGTTCAACAGGATAAAAGTGGCCGCGAAAATCAGACAGCAGGCCTGCACAATCGGGAAGTCTCGCTTGGCGACCGCATCCACCAGGAGCTGACCGATCCCGGGATAGACGAAAACAACTTCGACCAGCACGACGCCCGTGACCAGATAGGCCAAGTTGAGCGCGACCACATTAATGATCGGCGCCCACGCATTCGGCAAGGCGTGACGTACGATCACCTTCCAGGGCGGGACGCCCTTCAGTCGGGCCATCTCGATATAGGGCGAGGCCAGAAGATTGATGATCGCGGCCCGCGTCATGCGCATCATATGCGCCGTGACCACGAGGACGAGCGTCAATGCCGGCAGAAAGGTTCGGTGGAGCAGCTCGAAAAAGCCCATATTCGAACTGAGGCTGGCGATGGCCGGGAAATAGCTCGTCTTCACGGCCAGATAGAGGATGAGGATATAACCAAGAAAAAATTCCGGTGAGGAAATCGAGGTTAGTGTCACGACGTTGGCGACTCTGTCGAAGATGGTGTTACGCAGAAGCGCGACGATTATACCCAGAACTATGGATATCGGCACCGCAATGACGGCGGCGTATGCCGCGAGAAAGAGCGTATTCTCGAAACGGGTGGTGATCGCTTCGCTGACGCGCTCGCCGGAAACGAGCGACACCCCGAAATCACCCTGCAAAGCGCCCGTCAGCCATTCCACATACCGGACAGGCGCCGGCCGGTCGAGGCCGAGCTGCTCTCTCATGGCCTGAACGGTTTCCTGCGTCGCACTTTGGCCGAGAACGGCCTCGGCTATGTCGCCCGGCAGCAGTTCCACCGCAAAGAAAATCAGCACAGAGACGACAAACAGCGTGACAACGCCTAAGCCAAGCCGTTTGAACAAAAGGCCGAAAATACCCCCCATTATGTCTCTCCATCATTGTGGCGCCGACGTCGTCCGGTCAGCGAGGGCCTTTCTGAGCCATTTTTGAGATACCGCCCTTCTTGTGGGACATCGAGGGCAGAGGCGGGATCTGCCGCAAGGAACGGCGCGCAAACCGTACCCTGCGGCAGGAAGTCGGGCGGTAGCCGGGCCGAATTATCCGACGCCGGACCACCGCCAATCGCCACTTAGCTTGCGAACCACCACCGGCTCGCCGCGCGTGCGCCGTCGCTTTCCCAGCTCGGCGCGAGCTTCTCGGGCGTGCCGACATTCGAGCGACTGGCGTACACGAAGTTGTTGAAGAACGGGATGATCGTGCCGCCGTCATCGCGCATCAGCAAGTCCATCTCGCGATACATCTTGGCCCGAACCTCCTGGTCGAGCTCCGCCTTCGCCTTCAGCAGCAGCTCGTTGAAGTGCGGATTCTTCCAGTGGCTTTCATTCCACGCGGCGTCTTTTTTGTAGGCCAGCGTGTACATCACGTCCGGCGTCGGGCGGGCGCCCCAGGAGACCAGCGTGAACGGCTTCACCAGCCAGACGTCGGAATAGTAGCCGTCACTCGGCTCGCGCACGACCTTGACGTTGATGCCCGCCGGCTTGGCGTGCTCGGCATAGAGCACCGCCATGTCGACGGCCCCGGCATAGACGCTGTCGGCCGTCGAAAGGCTGACCGAAAGGCTGTCGTGCCCCGCTTTCTTGAGCAGCGATTTCGCCTGATCCGGGTCGTATTCCCGCTGCGGGATGTCGTCGGGCCAGTAGGGCTGGGCCGGCGAGTGGTGGAAGTCGTTGGCCTTGGTCGCCGCGCCGAAGGTGATCTTGTCGATGATCTCGTCGCGGTTCATCGCCAGCTTCATCGCGTTGCGCACGTTGACATCGTCGAACGGCGGCGTATCGCAGAACATCGGCATGGTGATGGCCGCGGCCGACGGAACGTTGAAGACCGTGATGTTCGGATCGCGCTTCAGCAGCGCCATCGTCTTCAGCTCAATCAGCGACACTGAGTCCACGTCGCCGGTGACCAGCGCGGTCTGGCGCGCGTTCGGGTCGTTCAGCGTGATCATGTTGACCTTGTCGAACCAAGCGCCCTTGCCGTGCCAGCCGTCGTGACGGCTGAGGCTGAACTGAACGCCGAATTCGCCCGAGTCGATCTTGTACGGGCCGGAGCCGTCGCCCGATTTCCACTCGATCGTGCCGTCGTCATTGGCCGGGCAGATCGCCATATGATAGTCGGTCATCAGCCACGGGAAGTCCGCGTTGCCGCCTGCGAGCTGAACGATCACGGTATAGTCACCGTCCTTGGTGATATCGGTCACGTCCGTCAGAAGCGCCTTGGCCGCCGAGGTCGTCTTTTCGCCGCGGTGGTGGTTCAGCGAGGCGATAACGTCATCGGCCGTCACCTTCTTGCCGCTGTGGAAGCTGGCGTTCTGGTTGAGCTTGAAGGTCCATTGCGAGGCATCCGAACTGGCTTCCCAGCTGTCCGCCAGGTCCGGCCCGAGCGAGCCGTCACCGTTGATCATCGTCAGATAGGAACGGTGGGTATGGGCGAGGAAGATCCCCATCCGCGTCACATAGGTGCCCGGATCATGGGTGTCGGACGTGTTGCCGTCATGGATGCCCCAGCGGAATGTTCCGCCGCGCTTGGGTGCGGCAATCGCCGACCGCGTCCAAAGTCCGCTCGCGGTTGTGGCGGTCAAACCCGCCGCAATTGCGTAATGCATAAAATCACGGCGCGAGATTCGGCCGCTGCGCGCTGCGTTGGCGATCTGATCGATCACGGAGGGTGCTTTCTCGTCGGTCATGTGTCTCCCCTATTGGCCTGACTTATATCTGTCATTCATCATGAGCACCGCAGCATTCCGCATTGTCGCGCATAACGCCTGACAGACGATCCGATACATAGATTCGAGGACTCCCGGATCGTCGATAGAACAAGAATAGAACAAGGATCCTCAAATTGCTCCGCCGCACCAATCATTCGGAGCGACCGTGCCTCCGCGTTTTCATTATCACGATAGATAGATACGACCGATTTTGCAAACACGGCCATTGCGAGCCTCACAATCCTCTGGTCTTTTTGCAACAGCATGATCAACGCGTGAATTCCGGGGTCGCAATTTTCGCTCCGGATAAGCAGCTTCCACGTGATTATCGGCGATGGCTGGACCATGATCGGGGGAGGAGGCCGCTGGACTGGAATACGCGCATGAACAGGACGTTCGGTGATTGACGCTGATGGGGCTTCTGAATGGCCAAGTTTGACTGGCACGCCGAGCGCTCCGGCTTAGGTGATCTGGCGCAACTCGACGCGCCGCCGCCAGACGCAGTGAACGAACGGGCCGTGCGGCTTTACAGGCTCGGGCGTGTGCGGGCGGAAATGGCTGTGCGCGGGATCGCGGCCTGCATTCTGAGCGACCCGGTCAATATCCGCTATGCGACGGGTGCGCGAAACATGCAGGTCTTCACGGCTCGTAATACGCCCTCACGCTATGTGCTTCTGACGCAGACGGAATGCATCCTCTACGAGTTCACGGGCTGCATGCATTTGGCCGCGGGGATCGAGACGATTACCGAGGTCAGGCCCGCCTTGACCGCAAGCTTCGTCGCAGCCGGCGATCAGATTTCCGAACGCGAACAGCGCTGGGCGCGGGAGATGGCGGATACGATCCGTCAGTTCGTCGGCGCGGACGCAACGATAGGGATGGAGCGATTCAATGCCGGCTCTGCCATCGCGCTTGCCGGTCTTGGTTTCCGGATTGTTGACGCTCAGGGGGCGGTCGAGATGGCCCGGTCAATCAAATCGGCAGAGGAGTTGAAATGCATTCGCGCCTCTTTGCGCGCGACGGAAGCGGGCGTCCGCAGTCTGCGCGACGCCATCCGGCCGGGCCTGACCGAGGCCCAGCTCTGGTCGGTTCTGCATCAGGCCATCATTGCTCAGAATGGTGATTATATCGAGACGCGGCTTCTGAATTCCGGTCCGCGGACGAATCCCTGGTTTCAGGAGGCCGGTCCGCGCCCGATCGGCGAGAATGAACTGATCGCGCTGGATACGGATGTCGTCGGCTGCTACGGCTATTACTCCGATTTTTCCCGGACATTCCATTCAGGCCCGAAGCGCCCGACGCCGACGCAGCGCGACCTCTACCGCCATGCCTATGACCAAGTCCATCACAATATGAGCATCCTGTGCCCGGGCATGAGTTTTCGTGATTATGCCAATGAGGCCTGGGAAATCCCGGAGCGTTTCTTCGCCAATCGCTATTATCTGTCAGCGCATGGCTGCGGCATGACGGGCGAATATCCTTATCTCTATCATCGGGCGGATTTCCCCGACGCAGGGTATGACGGTGAAGTCGTCCCCGGCATGACACTCTGTGTGGAGAGCTATATCGGCAAGGAGCGCGGGCGCGAGGGCGTCAAGCTGGAGCAGCAGGTGCTGATCACCGAGACAGGCGTCGAGTTCCTGAGCCTCTTTCCTTTTGAAGAGGCGTTGATGAAGTGAGCGAAGCAAGCCCTGAAGAGGTAAACGCCCTTCCGATCTTGACAGCGCGCGCATTCTGCCGTCGCGCCGCGGTTTGCACCAACCGGCGGACGGTGGTTTCATTGGCCAAGCTGGTCTTGCGGATAAGGGCAATGGAAATACGATTGACTGGTGCCGCAGGGGAGGATTGAACTCCCGGCCTCACCCTTACCAAGGGTGCGCTCTACCACTGAGCTACTGCGGCGTCGCGGCCGGCTTACCGCCAGGATGCGGCAGACTGTGCCACGCCGCTGGCGAATAGACAAGAGTTGCGCGCCGTCGTCAACCGCGGACGGGACCGGATCGCCCGGCGCCCGGTCGAAGCGAGATCGCACCTACGAACGACGCGAGATTGCGGCCCGCTGCTGGCGCCCGCGTTCCAGCCCTCACTCAGGCCTCACCGCATAGATTCGCCTCGGCGCGGTACTGCCTTATGGCGCTCAGGAATATCTCGCCATATTTCTCCAGCTTCGCCTGGCCGACGCCGTGCACCATCATCATCTGGTCGCGGTTTTCCGGCTTCAGGAGCACCATGTCCAGGAGGCTCCGGTCGGCGAGGATGACGAAGGCGGGGACGCTTTCCTCCTTGGCGAGCCGGAGCCGTGTGCTTTTCAGCGCATCGAACAGCCGCCGGTCGTCGGCGGAAAGGGTCTGAGCCGGCGCCGAGGCCGTTTTCGTCGAGGGGCGCTTCGCCGCCGGGCTCATGGCTTCCCGGCGCAGCTCGACCTTCATCGCGCCTTTGAGCACGCCGCGCCCGCGCTCGGTGACGGTCCAGCGGCCGTAAGAGGCGATATCGAAATTGATGATGCCGGCGGCATAGAGCTGGCGGAAAATCGAATGCCACTCCTGCCGGCCATGCTCCTTGCCGACGCCGAAGGTCGGCAGCCGGTCATGGTTGAACTGGCGGACCTTGTCGGTTTCCTCGCCGCGCAGGATGGCGATCAGATGCTCCGCACCGAAGCGCTCGCCCGTGCGCACGATGGCCGAAAGCGCCTTCTGCGCCGGGATCGTGGCGTCCATGACCTCCACGCCGTCGATGCACAGATCGCAATTGCCGCAAGGCCCGACCGCCTCGCCGAAATAGGCGAGCAGCGTCTGGCGGCGGCAGCGCGGCGCTTCGCAGAGGGCGATCAGCGCGTTGAGGCGCTGCTTTTCGATGCGCTTCTGGTCATCCGAGGCGTCGCTGTCCTCGATCTGCATCCGGCGCAGGCGCATGTCGTCGAGCCCGTAAAGGGTGAGCGTATCGGCGGGCAGCCCGTCACGTCCGGCGCGCCCGATCTCCTGATAATAGCCCTCCAGGCTCTTCGGCAGGTTGGCGTGCATGACGAAGCGGACATCCGGCTTATCGATGCCCATGCCGAAGGCGATGGTGGCCGCCATGACCAGCCCGTCCTCCTGGAGGAAGGCGTCCTGATTGCGCGAACGGTCGCCGGCGCCCATCCCGGCGTGATAGGCGAGGGCGCGGAAGCCCTTGCCGTTCAGGAATTCGGCCAGATCCTCGGTCTGCTTGCGCGAGGCGCAATAGATGATGCCGCTCTCGCCGGAGCGTCCCTTGATGAACTCGACGATCTGCCGGCGGGCATTGGCCTTTGGCCGCATGGCGAGCCGCAGATTCGGGCGATCGAAGCCATGGACGAAGATCGCGGGATCGCGGCTGAAAAGCTTCTTCAGGATCTCGTTGCGTGTGGCGAGATCGGCCGTCGCGGTTAGGGCGATGCGCTGGACGTCGCCGAGCGCGGCCGCCGCTTCGCCGATGGCCATATATTCCGGGCGGAAATCATGTCCCCATTGCGAGACGCAATGCGCTTCGTCGATGGCGAGAAGGCCGACACCGGCGCGGGCGAGCCTGTCGCGGGTCTCGGCCAGGGCGAGGCGTTCCGGCGCGAGATAGAGGATGCGCAGCGTACCGTTTTCCAGCTCCTCGAAGGCGGCGCGCGTTTCGCCGCGCTCATTGGCGGAGTTGAGGCTCGCCGCGGCGATGCCGTAGCCCTGAAGCTGCGCCACCTGATTGCGCATGAGTGCGATGAGCGGCGAGACGACGACCGTCAGCCCATCGCGGAGGAGCGCGGGAAGCTGATAGCAGAGCGACTTGCCGCCGCCCGTCGGCATCACGGCAAGGACATCGCGTCCGGCAAGCACGGCGGTGATAATCTCATCCTGACCTGGCCGGAAGGCTTTGAAGCCGAAGGTTTCCAGAAGCTGCGTTTCCGCGCTTTTCAGGTCAAGCATGCGTGCCCCCCAAGGCCACCTAGTGCACTGACGCATTCACTTGGTTCATGCGCCAGCCCACTTGCTCTTTGTTTATGCATCGATTTCACCAAACTCCGGCGTAGCCTCCGTTGGATCGATGCACTAGCGCGACGCGCGTCCAATTGGGCGCGGACAGTTGCGCTAACTTATTGATGTAGATCAACTTGACCTCGTTCAAGTGACTCCACATGAACGAGGGTTGATCTTGTCGTTCGGTGGCAACGAAACCGACAGAACGGGGCCGTCTTATGAATTCGAGAATCGGTTAGGCGATCGCCCGCGGCCGGATTTGCCGCGTCGACTATACGGCGTCGCGAGCACATCGCCAGTCCCGATGAGCGCGGAGAGGAAGTGCTGAACAGGAAATTTCCGCTATGCCGCGCTCTCGACGACGGCGGGCTTCGCCTTGCCCGCCCGAATGATCATCCCGAACAGGTCCCTCGGATCGTCCGGGTCGGCCAACAGGTCGAGCTCCTCGAACAGGCCGGTGCGTTCGAGCTGGTCGCGCACAAAACGCAGGGCGGAGAAATCCTCCGTCGCAAAGCCCACCGAATCGAACAGGGTGATCTGATCGGCGTTCCGGCGGCCCGGCGCAGCGCCCGTCATCACCTGCCAAAGCTCGGTAACCGCGTGATCGGCCGGCAATTGCTGGATCTCGCCTTCGATCCGCGTCTGGGGCGGGTATTCCACGAAGATGTCGGAGCGCAGCAGAATGTCCTTATGCAGTTCGGTCTTGCCCGGACTGTCGCCGCCGACGGCATTAATGTGAACACCCGATCCCACCATATTATCGGTCAAGATGGTGGCGTACTGCTTGTCGGCCGTCGCCGTGGTGACGATCTGCGTGCCTTCCACGGCCTCCTCCGCGGAGCCGCAGGCCACAATGTCGAAGCCCCGGTTCGCCAGATTGCGCATGCAGCGGCGCGTCGCCGGCTTGTCGATATCGTAAAGCCGCAGCTTCTTCACGCCGAGCAGGGCCTTGAAGGCCAGCGCCTGGAACTCCGATTGCGCGCCATTGCCGATGATCGCCATGCATGCCGCATCTTTCGGCGCGAGATATTTCGCGGCGAGCGCCGAGGTGGCGGCGGTGCGGAGGGCCGTCAGGATCGTCATCTCGGACAGGAGCATCGGATATCCGCTATCGACGTCGGAAAGCACGCCGAAAGCCGTGACTGTCTGGAGGCCGCTCCGCGTATTCTTCGGATGGCCATTGACATATTTGAACGCGTAGACGCTCCCGTCGCTGGTCGGCATCAGCTCGATGACGCCTTCCTTGGAATGCGAGGCGACGCGCGCCTTCTTGTCGAACAACTCCCAGCGCTTGAAGTCCGCTTCGATGTAGCCGGCGAGCTCGCGCAGGAATTTTTCGACGCCGACCGTCAGCACCAGCTTCATCATGCTGTCGACGCTGACAAAGGGGACGATGTTGATTTTGTCATGTCTCACAACCATCGGATCAGCTCCCTGCCTGCCTCGTGTGTTTCTGGTGACCATTGGGTGTGTGCGGAGCGGTCCGCAAGCTTATCGCCGAACAGCATTGCGACGAGATCGACGATGAGCCGCACGGTGCGTCCGCCATCGTCCAGAAAGGGGTTGAATTCGACGATGTCGAGCGATGTCACGAGGCCGCTCACGTGCAGCATTTCCATGACCCGCTGCGCATCCTGAGCCGTGGCGCCGCCTGGAACCCGCGTGCCCACACCGGGCGCGATTTCGGGATCGAGGAAGTCCACATCGAGGCTCACATGCAGGAGGCCGTTCTCGGCGGCGATCTCGTCCAGGAACGGTTGCAGCAGGGACGAGACGCCGTGCTCCGCTATCGCGCCCATGTCATGCAGCCGGACATGATGCGCCCGGAGCAGCTCATCCTCCAACGGGTCCACCGAGCGGATGCCCAGCATACAGACATTCCTTGGCCGGACATGGGCGTCGAGCGGCCGGCCGAGGAGAGCGTCGAAACCGGGCAATCCGCAGAAGTAGGCCACCGGCACGCCGTGCAGATTGCCGCTTGCCGTCGTCTCAAGCGTATTGAAGTCCGGATGGGCGTCGAGCCACAGGACGAAAAGCGGGCGTCTGGCGGATTCGGCATAGGCGGCGGCTCCGGCGACCGTCCCGAGAGAAAGGCTGTGATCGCCGCCGAGCCAGATCGGCAAAACGCCATTTCGAAGCAGATCCTCGGCGGCCGGCATCAGGCGGCGCGTCCACCCGGCGATCTCGCTCAAATTCCTGACGCGTGGATTTTCGGCGCTGAGCCCGGAGACAGGCGTGGCGGCGAGGTTGCCATGGTCCTCGACGCGGTAGCCCAATCGGAGGAGCGGCTCGGCGATGCCTGCCCGTCTCAGCGCGGCGGGACCGGCCGCTGGTCCGCGCTGGCTCGCGCCTCCGTCAAAGGGGATGCCCAAGAGGGCAATCCGCTGGTTCCTGTAAGCTGTCATGACCATTTCTCCATCTGGCTCATCAGGCCATGATTTGCATAATGAAAGGATAATGTTTTGAATTGGCGGGTTCGAGTGGCAAGATTGCGCAATTTGAAGTAGAATATGTTCGAATTGGCATCACAGGCTTTGCAAACTGGAGAAAGTGTTGGACGATCTCGATGTGAGGCTGATATCGGCCCTGCGCCTTAACGCGCGGCGGTCCGTATCCGAGCTTGCAAACGCGCTCGGTGTATCGCGCGCGACCATCCGGGCGCATATGGACCGCTTGGTCGAGTCGGGGCAGATAACCGGCTTCACGGTCCAGCTCAAAAGCGACGTTCAGGCGCCTGAGGTTCGAGCGATTACGCTGATCGCGGTCGAAGGCAAGTCGACCGACCGCGTCGTGCAGCGGCTGAGCGGCATGCCGGAGATTCGGGCGATTCACGCGACCAATGGGCGCTGGGACCTGGTCGCGGAAATCGGCACGACGGATCTGCCGAGCTTTGACGACGTCTTGAACCGCATCCGGCTCATCGAAGGCATATCGGCGACGGAGACCAACCTTTTGCTCTCGACACGAAAGCGCGTTGCGGGCGCATCGATTGGCGGTTAAGTCCCCCCAGCGTTGCGGGGCGGCGCCGAGGCTCAGCGCAGCGCGCCCATATGGACGAGCGCCGCGCCCGTCTCGAAGAACGCCGATTTCAATCGCGTCATCCGCTCCGAATAGCCGTCGATCGGCGCGATGGGCCATTGCGTCTCGCTCTCCCCGAGCAGGACGCTCGCAGCCGCCGCACCGAACACCGTGCCCGGACCGATGCCGCGGCCGGAATAGCCGAATATGCTGAAGGCATTATCCCCGAGCAGGACGATCTTCGGCAGATGGTCGCCGGTCATGGCGATGCGCCCGGACCAGAAATCGTCAAACGGTTCGCCCGCCAATTGCGGATAGAGCGATCGTAGCTTGCGCTCCGCCCATCCTCGGTGGAGCCCCGATCCGAGGTGACCCAGCGCGCCGACGCCGCCGACGATGAGACGCCCTTCGCCGTCCAGCCGGAAGGACGACATGATCCGCGCCGTGTCCCAGCAGCCTTCCCGGCGCGGGAGGATTGCGCCGCGCCGGTTCGGGCCGAGCGGCTTCGTGGCGGCCTGAAAATAATGGAATGGGACATAGGCCGGACCGGCAATGCCGGCTGCGGCGTGATGATAGGCGTTCGTCGCCAGAAGCAGGCAATGCGCATGGACGGAGCCCTTCCCGGTTCGGACGACCCAGTGCGCGCTCGCCCGGCCGATTTCACGGGCTGGGCTGCGTTCGTGAAGAACCGCGCCGTTCTTCTCCGCCGCGATCGCCAGGCCCCGGACATAGGCCAGGGGCTGAATGGTTCCGGCGCGGGGGTCGAAAAGCGCGCCGTGGAAGCCGGCGGCGCCTGTCCGGCGTTCCGTCTCGCGCGCATCGAGAAGCGTGACGGGCGCGCCGCGCGCCGATTGTTGGCGGAGGCGGTTCTGCAGATCGGCGAAGCCGGCCTGGGAATGCGCGCAGTGGAGCGTGCCCGAGCGCAGTGCTTCGCAGTCGATGCCGTACCTTCCGATCAGCGAAAACACCAGATCGGGCGCGGCGGCGAGCGCTGCATTCAGTTTCGCCCCAGCCTCCCGGCCCAGCGCCCGCTCGACTTCATCCGGCGGCATCCATAAGCCCGCATTGACGAGCCCGACATTCCGCCCCGAGCCGCCATATCCGATCGTCTCCGCTTCCAGGAGCCGGACCGTCGCGCCGCGCTGCGCCGCATGCAGCGCCGCCGAACAGCCGGTGAAGCCGCCGCCGATCACCGCCAGATCGGCGAAGACGTCCTCTTCCAACGGACGGGTCTGCAATTCCGACCGGGCGGTTTTCCGCCAAAGGTTCTGTTCTGCGTTCTCGGACATTGAACCGTGTCTTACCCGCTAAATCTGATACTCTGAGCGATGAACGGTCCGCTAGGGCGAATTCTCGTCCGGTCACAGGCGATAGGTGGCTTAAGGAACAGTTGAGGGCGCATGTTGCGGGTCTATTCTGCCGAAGAAGTTTCTAGCGGGCTGGATTATGGCCGGCTGATCGAAGCCTTGCGAGAGGCATTCCGCACGGCTGACGTCACGCAGCCCTTGCGCCAATCCTACGAAATGGGTTCGGGGGCTGCATCTGCCCGTCTCCTGACGATGCCGGCCTGGCAGGAGGGCAAGTCGGTCGGCGTCAAGCTCGTGACTGTCTTTCCGCAAAATTCCGAAAAAGGGCTGGGCGCGGTCTCCTCGGTCTATGTTGTCTTCGACGGGACGACGGGCGCGCCGCTCGCCATATTCGATGGCGAGGCGCTCACCAACCGGCGAACGGCGGCCGCGTCGGCGCTCGCATCCAGCTATCTGTCGCGTCCCGACAGCGCGACACTGCTTCTGGTTGGCACGGGCAATCTCGTTCGCCACCTGGCCGAGGCCCATGCGACCGTGCGTCCGATTTCCCGCATGTTGGTCTGGGGGCGCAATCGCGATCGGGCGCGCGCGGCCTGCGAAGCGTTGCAGCAGAACGGAATGACGGCCGAAATGGCTGGCGAGTTCTCCGCCGCGACAGCCGAGGCCGACATCATAAGCTGCGCAACGACCTCGACCGAGCCGCTGATCCGCGGGTGCGACCTGCGGCCCGGCACGCATGTCGATCTCGTCGGGGCGTTCACGCCTTCGATGCGCGAAACCGATGACGAGGCCGTGGCTCGCGCCTCGGTCTTCGTCGACACCTATGCCGGCGCATTCGCCGAGGCCGGCGACCTTCTCCAGGCGGCGCAAAGCGGCAAATGGTCGACCGATAAAACCCGGGCCGATCTGCATGAGCTTGCAGCGGGGCTCAAGCCCGGTCGCCGGGACTCCGCGGAAATCACCCTGTTCAAATCGGTCGGCACGGCGATCGAGGACCTTGCCGCCGCAAAACTTCTGCTCGAGTGCGAATAGGACGGGGGGACAACCCGGCGCTGCGGACGGCGAGCCGAAATGGGCGTCCGAATGTCCGTTTTGGGAGATTTTGAGTACCTTCGTGTGATTGTCAGGCTTCCTCCGATCGCGCAGGATTTCAGAGTCTGCGGAGACAAGATGAACGCGCAGATAGGGAGGACAACCAAGATGAGCGACTTCTCGATCCATCCATCCGTCGATAATGGCGTCAAACCAGGGCGGGCGGACTTCCCAGGCGGAACTCTCAAGTGCAAATGCGCTACCAATCCGGTAACCGTCAGCATCAGAGGGAACACCGCGCATAATCACGTCTGTGGGTGCACCAAGTGCTGGAAGCCTCAGGGCGCCACCTTTTCGATGGTTGCCGTCGTGCCGCGCGAGAACCTCATGGTGACGGCGAATGCCGACAAGCTCGAGATCGTCGATCCGAGTGCGGCGATCCAGCGTCATCGGTGCCGTGAATGCGGCGTCCATATGTACGGGCGCATCGAAAATCAGGCTCACCCGTTCTATGGACTGGATTTCGTGCATACCGAGCTGTCGGGCGAGGACGGCTGGTCGGCGCCTGAGTTCGCCGCTTTCGTCTCTTCCATCATCGAAGCCGGCTTCGATCCCGCCAAGATGGGCGAGGTCAGATCCCAGCTGAAGAGCCTCGGGCTTGAGCCTTATGACTGCCTGTCGCCGCCGTTGATGGATGCGATTGCAACCCACTGTGCGAAAGCTTCGGGCGCTCTGCCTGCCTAGATCAACCCCCGTTCAAGTGGAATCACTTGGACGAGGTCAAGTTGATCTATATCAATAAGTTAGCGCAACCGTCCGCGTCTATGTGGACGCGCGTTGCGCTGGCTGACCTATGGGATGCGGGGCGGTGAGGCGCTCGTCGCCCGCCCATCCGGCAACGATTTTCTGAGTGGACCTTTCTTCGAGGGGTTCAGGCTTGCGGCTTGCGCCAACGGATGCCCCAGGCCGGATCGAACGCCCAGACTGCCGCGCCGAGGAATACGGTGAGCAGGCCGGCGACGGCTGCGAGCGCGAACAGGTTGACCTCCCCATACAGCGCGAAACGGATCAGTTCGACCGCATAAGTGAACGGATTCCACTGGCAGACGTGATAAAGCGTGGGGCTATTCTCCCGGATCTTCCAGAGCGGATAGAGCGCGGAGGACGCGAAGAACATCGGGAAGATGACGAAATTCATGACGCCGGCGAAATTCTCGAGCTGGCGGATCGTCGAAGCCAGCAGCATGCCCAGTGCGCCGAGCATCATGCCGGTCACGATCAGCGCCGGCAGCACGGTCAGATAGCCCATTGGCGGCAGTTCGATGCCGAACGCATAAGCGATCACAAGAAAAGCGTAGACCTGAACCAGCGAGACCGCCACGCCCGCGAAGAGCCGCGAAACGAGCAGGAAGGCGCGCGGCAGCGGCGTCGTCAGCAACACGCGCATCGACCCCATTTCCCGGTCATAGACCATCGACAGGGAGCTCTGCATGCCGTTGAAGAGCTGGATCATCGCGGCCAGCCCCGGCACGATGTAGACGTCATAGGTGATGTAGGTCTCGTAAGGCGGGATGATCGACAGGCCGAGCGCCGCGCGGAAACCGGCGGCAAAGATGAACAGCCAGACGAGCGGGCGGACCAGCGCCGCGAAAAATCGCTCGCGCTGCTGAAAGAAGCGCAAAAGCTCGCGCCAGACAATGCCGCGAAAGGCTCTGGCGTAATGGCCCCGGCTTCCCGGGCGATGAAGGTCTGTGGTCAGACTCACAGATTTAACTCGCATTCGGCGCTGCCCTCAGTCAGCAGCGCAAAGACCTCGCCAATATTGGCCGCGCCATGAGAACGCATCACCTCGGCCGCGCGTCCCTGGGCGCGGATGCAGCCTCGATCGAGCACAATGAGATCGTCCTCCGGCGCGATCTCGTCGATCAGATGGGTCGCCCAGAACAGGGCGACGTCCTCCTCCGCTGCAAGACGGTGGGCGTGCGCCACGATCGACGCCCGCGCGGACACGTCCAGCCCGACGGTCGGCTCGTCCAGCAGAAGAACGCGCGGCTCGTGCAGCAGGGCACGCGCAATTTCCACGCGGCGCCGGTGCCCGCCATTCAGAGCGCGCACCCGCTCATCGATGCGCTCGCTCATCGCCAAAGCGTCCAGCGCACGCATCATCCGCTCACGTCCTTCCGTGGGCGACAGGCCGCGCAGGGCGGCGAAATAGGCGAGATTCTGCCTCACCGTCAGATCGAGATCGAGCGTCGGCTGCTGGAATACGACGCCGAGCGGCGATAAGGCGCGGCTGCCATTGGCCTTGAGGTCGAGGCCCGCGATCTCGATGCGCCCCTCCCGCGTGTCGAACAGCCGAGTGATCAGGGAGAAAAGCGTCGTCTTGCCCGCACCATTCGGGCCGAGCAGAGCGGTGAACCGCCCCGGCATGAGCTCGAAGCTGACATGATCGAGCGCCCGGCGCGCGCCATAGCGGTAGGAGACGTCGTGCACCGCCAGTATGGGGCCGCCATTTCGCTCGCCGTTCGTCGATTGGAGCATCACAGGCGCTCCCCTTTGGCGGTTTCCCTGCGCAGGCTCATTTCAGCTCGCATTTGCTTTCCGGCGCATCGATGCCCAGCGTATCGAGTTCCGAGCCCTGATGCAGGAAGCCCGGCAACGGAGGCAGCGCGACCACCGCTCCGGGATGAACCAGAGGGATCGGCTGGCGGAGCTGGCCATTCCAGGGGCGGAAATTCAGCCCGACCTTCTTATACTGGGCGAAACGCGCCTCCGGGCTGCGTATGAACGTGGTGATCTTGCCGAAGTCGCCGCTGTTGACCCGTGTCACCGTCTCGCCAACGATGCGCACCGCGCTCCAGACTGTGAAATCCTTCGAGCGCATCGGACGCCCGGCAACCTTTTCGAAGCGGCTCTGCAACTGGGCGGCGCCCCATTGCTCGATGACGGGATCCCACGCGGTGGGTTTCAGTCCTTGCGTGCCTGCCACCGGACGCGGCAGCCAGGTCTGATAGAGCAGATACTGCCCGAAATCATGGGTTTCATCGGCGACGATGAGGACGTCATAATCGACGTCCTGCGTGAAGACAGGAACCTCGGACTGCGCAGTACGGCGCATATCGGCGGCAAACGGCCAGGGCTTTTCCGCAACGAGCTTCAGGCGGAATTTCTTGATCGCATTCCGAATGGCTTCCGCGAAGAGCTTGTCGGGCGGATTCGGCCCCACGACCAGGAACAGATCCGTCCAGCGCTTCTTGACGAGGAATTGCATCAGTGCATCGGCGAGCATCGCCCGACTCGGCACCGTATGGAGGACATTAGCCCGGCAGTCCGCCTCGCGCAGACGGGTATCGGTCGCGCTGGCATTGAAGATGAGCGCGGTTTTCAACTCCGGCAGGTCGGCGAGGGCGAGAAGATCGTCAGCGGGGGCATTCGCAACGACATAGGATGCCGGCCGTTCCACAAGCGCCTTTTTGACGGCGGAGATGAAATCGGCCTTGGGCGGAACGATAAGTTCGCGCAAGCTGTATTTGTGTCGCAGGAACTTGCCCGTGGTGGCGTTGTCCTCGATCGCAAGGCGTGCGCCGGCCGCGCCTTCATCTTTCGGCGGTGCAACGAGGTTCGAAAGCGTCGGCGGCTGGGGCACCTGCCGCTCGACATAGAAGATCTCGATGTCGATCGCGGCGTGGGCAAGTTGGGGAAATGCGCAGGTCAGCGCAATGAGAACGAGGCCCGCATAGAAGTTAACCGTCTCTCGCACCTGCATCGCTTACCTCTGCGCCCTTGTACACGGCTGAGTACCAAGGACGCACTATCTCTGTCCATCACGCTATTCCGTTGACGCCGGGACGAAAGCGCCCGGAGGGACCATCGCCGGGGAGACATAGGCGAAATAGAGCGCATCGAGCTGCGTCCACAGGACATTGCATTTGAAGCGCAGCGCGTCCATCACCGCCATTTGCGCGTCGGGCGTGCGCGCATGATCTTTCACATAGGTCAGCGCGAAGGCAACATCCCTGGGCGCCTGATCCAGACGCCGGCGGAAATAGGCCATGACGCCATCGCTGATGAAATCGTAATTCTCAAGCATCCCCGTAATACGATTGCGATGAATTGACGGCGCGAACAGCTCCGTCAGCGAAGACGCGACGGCCTCCAGAAGGCTCTTCTCGGTCACGAACCGGACATAGGCCTCAGTGGCGAAGCGGGTTGCCGGCAGCGCGCCTTGCATCGACATAACATAATCGTGGTCGAGCCCGAGCCCGTCGGTCAGTCTGAGCCAGCGTTCGATGCCGCCCTCGTCCTCGCCGCTGCCATCGTGATCGTGAATGCGGCTGATCCATGCGCGGCGCAGTTCGCGGTCGTAGGTTCGGCTCATAAGCGCCGCATCCTTGCGCGGCACGGCGGTCTGATAACAGTAGCGGTTGAGCGCCCAGGCCTGAACCTGGCCTTTGTTCAACTTCCCGGAGTGAAGCAGGCCATGGAACGGATGCTTATCGTGATAGCGTTCCGCGCCGATGGCCCGTAATTCGGCTTCGAGTTCCTCCGGACTGAGAAGATCGGTCATCTATACGCCTCCCACTCGGCACAGGGGGCTTCCCGTCCGCTTCGTCTCCAGTGCCTTTTATTGAACGGCTCAGTTTGGCCGGCTCGAAGGCCAAGCGCAACGCTGTTTGCCGACAAATCTCCCATTTTCGCCAATCAAAGGCAAGAAGACCGGTCGTTCGCCTGCGCTAGCGCAACGCACGTCCAGATGGACGCGGTTAAGTTGATCTAGGCGGGGCTTTCAAAAATGGGCAGCAGCCATTCATAGAACAGCTGCTGCCGCATGGGGAGGAAGTGAAAATATGCTACTTGCGATCCAGCTCGGCTGGCATGTAACTTGTCACCTCAAGGCCCGTCTCACGCTCGTCGATAACAGGCCGTTGCCATTTCTTTTTCATCATGCTCCTCCCTTTGAGCCACTTAGGTATCAATTCCAGCTGTAATAATATCAGTCCGCCGCGGAACAAAATAGAGCCGCGGGTTCCTTCCTTGGTGGGAAAATGACATGCCGTGCGGCACTTGCAGGAGATGCCCATATTCAACCACCTGTTTCCGAAATTGATACTTTTGGAGCATCAGAAATAGCCAAACGGTCCTCTATGATTTCATCAATCGAATTTTGTGGTCTGGAGCTACGGTTCGTCCGTCTCCCCGGCGAGGCGCTATCCGCACAGGCGAGATGCTGTCGCGAACGGTCACGCTGGAAAAAATGGATTAAGAGACGGGCTAAGACATGAGGCGCATCCTCATCATCGACGATCATCCGCTGTTTCGCGAAGCGCTTCAGAGCGCGATCATGCGGATTCTGCCAAAGACGGAAATCTACGAGGCGCCGAACTTTCCCGAGGCGCTGAAGGCCATACGGGCGATCGGCCGGATTCATCTCGTTCTGCTCGATCTCTACATGCCCGATATGCGCGGCTTCGAGGGGTTGCTGACCCTGAGGACGCTTTACCCGACCCTGCCGGTCGCGGTGATTTCGGGACAGGAAGACCCCCGCTTCGTCCGCGAGGCGCTGAATTACGGCGCGGCCGGCTTCATCCCGAAATCCTATAGCAAGGAGCAGATCGCGGCGGCGCTGTCGGACATTCTCGACGGCAATGTGTTCGCACCCGCCAATATGGACCGCGTCATGCTCTCGCCGGAAGAGCAGGAGAAAATGGCGCTGGCCCGGCAGCTCATGAGCCTGACGCGGCAGCAGCTCGTCGTCCTGAAGATGATGCGGGAAGGCAAGCTCAACAAGCAGATCGCCTATGAGATCGGCCTCAGCGAGACGACGATCAAATCGCATGTCTCGGAGATCCTGCGCAAGCTCAACGTGATCAGCCGCACGCAGGCGGTGCTGAAGCTCACAAAGATCGATTTCGATTCGATTACCGAGAAGCTCGACGTCACCGATTCTGCCGATCAGCCGCCGGGGGAGTGAGCAGGTGCGTCATCAGCGCTCTCAGCTCGGCGGGTTCGACGGGCTTGGTCAGAAATGCGAAACCGGCTTCTGACACGCGGCGGGCGACGTCCGGACTGTGGTCGGCAGTTACGATCAGACCTGGAATGTCTTGCGAGAAATTGCGGGCCACCGCATTGATCGCGTCCACCCCGTTGCTGGCCGGCGCCAAATGAAAATCGGCGATCATGAGGTCGGGCGTCCGCTCAATTTCGCCGAGCGCGGTAAGCACCTCCTGGGTGCCCTCTGCCGATACGACCTGGCAGGACCAGCGGCGGAGCAGATTTTCCATGGCAAGCCGGCTTCGCTCGTCATTCTCGACGATGACGACGAAGGCGCCTTCCTGCGCCAGCATGAATTGCTGACGGTCAAGAACAGGTGAGCCGGGCACGGGCGGGGCGTCGCTGAGGGGAAGGGTGACGGAAAAGACGGTGCCCCGGCCGAGCTCGGACCGGAAGCACAGCTTATGGCCGAGCGCCTCGGCCATGCGCTTGGCGATCGCCAGGCCCAGACCCAGGCCTTCCGGAGCATAGGCGTCCGGTCCGGTGCCGCGGTGGAATTCGTGAAAAATCTTGCTCTGCTCCTCGGCCGCGATGCCGATGCCGGTATCGTGGATGGATATCGCAAGCTCCTCATCCAACCGGCGGCACATCACCACGACCCCGCCCGAGCGCGTATAGCGGATGGCGTTCGACATGAGGTTCTGGACGATCCGCCGCAAAAAGACCGGATCGCTAAACACGACGGCCGACGATCCCAATATGCGCAGCCGCAAATCGTGCTGCTTGGCGGCGTGGGCGAAATCCCAGAAGAGGCCCTGCAAAATGGGCTCGATCGGAAAGCTGCAACGCTCCGGCTGCGTCACCCCGGCGTCCAACTTCGAGATGTCCATCAGCGCGCGCATCAGTTGCTCGACGGACGTCAGCGATCGCTCGATCTGCGCAGCCAGCGCCGCCGCTTCGTCCGGGAGCCGCTCTTCCTTCAGTGCCGAAAGGCTCAATCTCGCGGCATTGAGCGGCTGGAGAAGATCATGGCCGGCGGCCGCAAGCAGCCGCGTCTTCGTCAAATTGAGGGTCTCCGCCGTCTCCTTGGCGTCCTGCAATTCCGCATTGATTTGCCCGAGATCCTGAAGGGCGGCATGCAGCTCCGCCGTGCGGGCGCGGACCTCCTCGTCCAGCACGATCGCCGCCTGGAAGAGCGAATAGGCATTGGCGTGATGATCCATGCTGTGTTCGACGCGCTGGATGAGGGCAGCGATGATCTTTTCCTGTCGGGCAATACGTTCTTCCAGGCGGCGTTCGCGCGAGAGGGAAGCCTTATCTCCGGCAGAAAGGCTCAGAAATATCTCCGGAGACCCTCCCTGCTCGTCAACATCCCAGAGCTGATAATGTCGGATTTCGTTCTTCATCGACCTATGGCTATGCCGGAAAGCGTCTGATTGAGGTGGAGCGTCTTGAACTGCTCGCCATAGGTATGAAATCCCACAACATTGTTGCTCTTGTAAATATCAGAAAGTTTCCGCTCGGCTTGCTGCAGTTCCGCTTCGACACGGCGCAGCACGCATTCGAAGGCAAGCACGAGGCGCGGCACGCCGATCGCGCTCCGGACCTTGTCAAAGGTCTTCTGCGTGGTCCCGACGATATCGTTCGCTTCCGCAAGGGACAGGACGATGCCTTCATCGACGGCGCACAGGAAGCTCAGACTACCGTCGTCGTTCACCTCCTTGATCGAGCGGACGTAATAACCGCCGCCGACGCGCACGGCCACCGGATGGGCCGCGAAACATCGGGGCGAGAGCGATTCCTGGTCGAGTCCTATGGCGGCCGCATATTCCTGCGCCGCGGGCGCACCGTTCAGCTCCTTGACAATTCTCCGGTCGACATCGGCGCTGGTGACGACCAGCTTGACCGGCGTCGGCGAAAAATGACTCGACGAGAACGTCATCATCGGGAAGCGGCAGCTGATCAGGGCGAAGACCGCGGCATCGGAATGAGCCCTGCCGCCGTGGATGACATGGGTGTTCCTGAAGCGCAGACCGTCGCCTGCCGACCCGCCGATCAAAGGGATGTTGTGCAGGCTCCCTGAAAGGGCGCAGACGAGTTTCTCCTCCGGGTGGCACATGCCATCGGTCAGCAGGAGAGCGAATGTGTGGTTCGTGGACGACTCATCGCAGATATCGCTCCGGCGCAGGTGAGGGCCGGCCCGTTCCCTGTGTTCGCGCACGGCATCGGCGGCGAACTGGTGTGTATCGCGCATACTGAGTTTCGACAAGCCGGTTATACTTCGTGTTACGGCGGTGAACTCGTCGCGGCCAAATCCCGCCACGACGACCGTATCGTCGCAGATGCCTTCCGGCGTCAGCTCGCCGGCAGTGCTGCATCCGACGATTTCCACTCCAGGAAATGCGGCGGCCATGGCCTTGGCGAGCGCACCCGCATCATAGCATCCGCCGAAATAGACGATCAGCAAGGCCAGTTCGTCCGTCGGCATGGCTCCGCGAATTTCGGCGACCGCTTCTGCAGCGCTGCTTTTACGAGACATCGCGACGGCGATGCCGTCGTCGAGCAATCCCGGTTCTACGATGTTCAGCATGACAAGTCCCCACTTGGGTTTCCTCTGTCTGTTCTGCTTTTTGTTCTTGCGATTTTGTCGGGCCGGCATGGACGCATCGCGTCGTTGCCGCCCCATCGCCTGTGATATATGCATTATAGCAGACTACTTTTCGGTCCGGCTCAAGCTCTTTTGTTTCGACTGCTTTTGCGGGGCCAAGTCAGAATGAAGGGAGCGTGAAGTATGCGCACGGCGTTCCGGTCTTTGGCATTTGTGGCAGCGCTGTCCCTGACGGCTGTTTCCACCGCGCACGGTGCGCGCCAGAACGACTATCCGACAGAGGCAATCGCCGATTATGTTTTCGGCTGCATGG
>Ga0315553_10000723_pt1 | contig 28650 bp, 26 predicted proteins | sample SalMarSW160140MG_FD_203099 | JGI IMG/M metagenome (GOLD analysis project Ga0315553, IMG submission 203099) | Salt marsh sediment microbial communities from the Plum Island Ecosystem LTER, Massachusetts, United States - Salt Marsh Sediment SW1601-40 ... | reverse complement strand
GGATCGTTCACGCCGGGCGTGTCGATGATGATCGACGGATAGCCGAGCGGCTGGCCTTCGAGATACACTTCGGCATTCTTCGTGATATCGGAGAAATGGTGCTTATCCTCGTCACCGTCTGGCTCACGGTAATCGCCGGCGCTAACGTAACGCTCCAGGAGATCGGAGGTTACCGATGAGAACAGATGATGCTTGCCGAGAAGCGTCTGATATTCCGAGCCGAGCCGAAGCTGCGCCCGGTGCCGGAGGTCCTCGAGCGGCTTCTGCAGCTGTTCGGGGCTCAGGCCGGCATGCCGTTCCATCGTCATCGCGCCGGCGCGGCCGCCCGACATGATGTGCTCCCATTCCTCGTCGCTGAAGAAATGAAACAGCGCCGTATTGTTCTGCTCGGCCGGCGCGCCGAAATAGAGCTTGGTAATGACGGCGGTCGAGGGATTGATATCGGTCGGCAGGAGGTCCGGGCGCCGGATCAGTGCGTTGATGAGAGAGCTCTTGCCCGCCTTGATCTGGCCGATCACGGCGATCCGGCAGCTATGCGCCTCGAGATCGCTCTGAAGGGTGCTGACGAATGTCCCGATCCGGCTGTGGATCATCTCCTGCAGGTCTTCGCCGAGCTCGATGATACGGCCTTTCATCTCGCCCAGGCGGGAGGTGATGCGCGCGTCGATAAGGCTGGCAAAGGCTTCAAATGGTCCGCTCATCGCCGGCTCCGGTTGCGCGTGTGCTCGTCCGAATGCGCACCGCGTTCCGCGCACGGGCTCGGCAATATATAGGCCCTCGCATGAATACCCCGAAACATCGATCCTTTTGTCCTGCTGTCGATCGAAACGCCGACAATTCCCCCTGCAATTCCGATCAAAATATGAAAGTCGGCCTGCGTCAAAAGCGTGTTATAGCATGTTTGACGGCGGATTGAACGGCAGATACCTCCCCAGGTGGTGAATTCCTGGGTGCGCAATCTGGTGAGAATCGGTGGTTTTCAACCATAATGATCGGTGCCGGGATCAAATCGTGCCACGGCAACGAGTGTTGGCGAGCGGCGCACGGAACGCGCCACGCGACAAAGGGGTAGCCCCACATGCCGCCGGGAACCGAGCAGGGATAGATAGGGAGCGCTGACAATGGACAATGTCTTTTCCTGGATCTGGATCATCATCCTGATCTTGGCTCTGCAGCCCCTGATCACTGAGCGAATCCGGACAATGCAGCGCGCCACCGCCATTCGCGCCATCGAGCGCTCGCAGAACTCGCGCGTCATCACCATGATTCACCGGCAGGAAAGGCGCAGCCTTCTAGGCTTTCCCGTCTCGCGTTACATCAACCTGGAAGATGCGCAAACCATTATCGCCGCGATCAAGGAGACGCCGGAAGACCGCCCGATCGACTTCATCGTTCATACGCCCGGCGGACTGGTGCTCGCCGCAATGCAGATTGCCCGCGCGCTTCAGGCCCATCCGGCGCGGGTCCGCGTCATGGTTCCCGTCTATGCCATGTCCGGCGGCACATTGATTGCGCTCGCAGCGGACGAAATTCGGATGGGCGAGTTTTCGGTGCTGGGACCGATCGATCCGCAGCTTGCCGGCTTTCCCGCCGCCAGCATCGTTCGGGCACGCGACAGCAAGCCGATCAGCGAGGTGCATGATCTGACGCTCGTCATGGCCGATATGGGCGAAAAAGCGCTGCTGCAGGTCAAACAGGGCGCAATCGAATTGACCGAGAAGCGGCTCGGTCATGAAGCGGCGGCGGCACTGGCCGAGAAGCTTGCCGGAGGCCACTGGACACATGATCATGCGCTCACCTACAAGGAAGCGATGTCGCTCGGCCTTCCGGTCGAGATGGGACTTCCCAAGGAGGTGCTGAGGCTGATGACGCTTTATCCGCAGCCCGTTCAGACCTCCGGCGTGGAATTCCTGCCGATCGAGCCGCGCAATGGTGGCGGCCGTCCGCATACCGTTCCGGCGCCGGGAACGACCATGAGCCGATACGGTTTCTGATCGCTGCGCGGGTTGGTCGGACCGGCAGTTCAGCCATTGACGATGGTTTTGCATCGCTTCGTGTTCAGTTTGCCCGATGTCTTCTTTTCTCTATTTCGCCTACGGTTCCAACATGCTGACGGCTCGGCTCCGCGAGCGCTGCCCAAGCGCTCACCCGCATGGGCCCGCTTGGGCGCGGGGCTATACAATTGCCTTTCATAAGGAAGGCCGGGACGGATCCGGCAAGGCGACCCTCATCCAGCAAAGCTCGGGAAGCACCTGGGCTCACGGCGTTCTCTATCGGATCGACCTCAGCGAACGCCCCGATCTCGATCGCGTCGAGGCGCGCTATATGCGGCATGACACATTTGCGGTGCACACCGAAAGTAATGAGAGCATCCTCGCAAGCACTTATCTCGCTCAGCCGGACGCCTGCCGCGAGGATCTCATCCCATTTGACTGGTATGTCGAGCTGATACGGGCAGGGGCACGAGAGCACGGCCTCGATCCGCAATATATCGTTGAGCTCGGCGGCGTCGATACTTGCGGCGATTCCGATCTTCAAAGATCGATTGCTATGGCGGCCTTAACGAAAGGGCGGCGTTGAGGAACCAAAGAAAAACTTAGCGAGTTGCAAAGCTGCAACAAACAAAGAAAGTCACCATTCCATCCGGCTTTCTAAGTCCCCTTACTTCGATCCCCGGCTCCGTATCTTTACAATAAGGCCTGACAATCGCTCGGCATTCTGCATCGCGCCACAGTTCGGGCATAATCGCTGGCCAATATCCGGTCGAGTCGCTGCCGACACAAAGTTTGACCGGGGGGCAGTGGAGGTCCGGGCTGGGGGGAGTTCGGTCCGGGCCTTTTTCATACACGTCCGACAATGCCGTCGCGAAAGCAGTCTTAACCGGCAATGTCGGGCGTGTCCCTTCACGGCAAGCCCTTCATCGCAAGACTGGCGTTCGAATAGCGGACATCGTCCGTAACCTCCTTGCTGAGCCAATGCGGCCGGTCAAAGCAGTGGTCCTTGTCTTCGAGCTCGATTTCCGCAATGACCAGGCCGGCGAGTTCGCCGCCGAACACATCGACTTCCCAATGGGCGCCGCCCACGAAGACATCATGGCGGCGTTTTTCGATGATCCCGCCGGTCCGGAGCGCCATGAGCTCTTCGGCATCATCGACCGGAATCGCATATTCGAACTCGGCGCGCTCAACGCCGGCCCCGGCGCTTTTGATCGTCAGAAACGCCGTCTTGTCGTCCTTGATCCGAATGCGGACGGCGGCTCCCGGCGTCAGCGCCAGATAGGCCTGCCGAATCCTGCTGGGCGCTTCCGCGCCACTGTCCCAGTCACGCCCCTCGACGAGGAAACGCCTCTCGATCTCCACAGCCATGGCTTAAGCCCCGATGGATTGATCCCGTCTACCGGCCCGCACCGCTCTCCTCGAAAGCCGCTCTTGAAAAGCGGCCAGATTGCTGTTCATTCTCGCGGACACCGGTCCAATTACATCCAGGGATCCTATGACGACAATACTCTCGCGCCCAAAGGAGAAGATCAATATTCTGCTCCTGGAAGGCATTGCCGAAACCGCAGTCGAGGCGTTCCGCTCGGCGGGCTACACCAATATCGAGCAACACGCCAAGGCCCTGCATGGCGATGAGCTTCGGGAGGCTCTGCATGGCGTCTCGATGCTCGGCATCCGCTCGCGCACCCGGCTGACCGCGGAAGCCCTCGACATGCAGCGCTCGGTCGTCGCCGTCGGCTGTTTCTCGGTGGGCACCAATCAGGTGGATCTATGGCCGGCGCGGGACATGGGCATTCCGGTCTTCAATGCGCCCTTCTCCAACACCCGAAGCGTCGCCGAACTCACCATCGCCGAGATCGTCATGCTGCTTCGGGGGATTTTTCCGAAATCGGCCGCCGCGCATCGCGGTGAATGGCTGAAGAGCGCGGCGGGCGCGCATGAGGTTCGCGGCAAGACGCTCGGGATCATCGGCTATGGCAATATCGGCAGCCAACTCGCCGGACTTGCCGAGGCGATGGGCATGCGCGTGATCTTCTATGATCCCACCGACAAGCTCAATCGGGGGAATGTTCAGCCGCAAGAGAGCATGAGCGCATTGCTGGCTGAGAGCGATGTCGTCAGCATCCACGTTCCCGAGACGCCGCAGACCAAGGGGATGATCGGCTCGGCTGAATTTCGGGCCATGAAGCGCGGGGCCTGCTTCGTCAACAATGCGCGCGGCACCGTCTTCGACGATCGGGCGCTTGCGGTCGTGCTCCGCGAGGGCCATCTCGCCGGCGCGGCCGTGGACGTTTTCCCGATCGAGCCGAAAGCGCCGGGTGAGGATTTCGTCTCACCGCTCCGCGGACTGGAGAATGTCATTCTGACGCCGCATATCGGCGGGTCGACCCAGGAGGCGCAGCAGCGGATCGGCACGGAGGTGGCGCGCAAGCTGATCGAATATTCCGATGTCGGCTCGACCTATGGCGCGGTGAACTTCCCGCAAGTGCAGCTACCGCAAAAACCGACCGGCACGCGCTTCATTCAGGTGCACCACAACGTGCCGGGCGAGATCAATCGGCTGAACGAGATCTTCGCCCACCGGGGGATCAATCTCTCCGCGCAATATTTCCAGACCGACGGGCAGATCGGCTATGTCGTGCTCGACGCGGACGGCCCGGTCGAGGAGGCGCGCGGCGTGCTCAAGGAAGTCCGGGCGCTCCCCGGCACGATCCGCGCCCGAATGCTCTACACGCGGAGCTGAGCCGCGCAGTCCAGCGCAACGCGCGTCCAAGCATGTCCCCGCGAAGGCGGGGATGGACGCTGGAACAGTTGCGCTGACCTATTGAAATAGATCAACTTAACCGCGTTCAAGTGAGTCCACTTGAACGCGGTTAAGTTGATCTAGCGCTTATCCCGACGCGCTTCCCAGCGACAGGCCCGCGCCCGGAGAGCTGCCGCCGCTCAACATGAGCGCGCGCGCCAGGATGGCCGGGTCGTTGTCGTGGGCGATACGCGGCAAGGCCAGCATCTCATGCGAATGTTCGGGCCATAAGGCGCCCTCAATCCCAGTCACGGCGGTTTCAAGGCCCAAATCGCGAGCGATGCGAACGTCGCGTGCGGTGACTTTGGCCCTCGCGCCTCCCGGGTAAGCGAAATGCCGGGGACGTGCGCCACTCGCCGCTTCGAGACAATCCAGCGATTGCTCGACGCTCTGTCTAGCGCGGTCATAGCTCAGCTCGCTGAGTGGTTCGCCGCCGCCGCCCTGACTCCCGATCGTCACGAGGCTGCTTTGGGCCAGCGTGTTCAGCTCATCCCGTGAAAGCAGCTCCCGCGCGGCGGCCGCTTGATGATCGACTCCGTATTTTTTCAACGCCGCCTCAAGCAGGGTGACGCGCGCCGACCGCTCCAGCTTGGCAAGCCGCCTATAAAGGCGCGCATAGGCCTCCTGCTTCTCGGCATAGGACCGGCATCGAATCTCCTCCCGGTCCGGGCCGAACTCCAAGCTGAGCTTGTCGCATTCCTTGAGGAGAACTTCGAGCGAAAGCCACCAGGGAAGCGAATCACCGTCCAGAAAATCGGTTGCGGCATAGACGGCAAAAGGCAAACCGCGCTTTCGAAAGAGCGGCAGCACGGAATCGCGAACGCTGCGATAGGCGCCGTCGAAAGTGAAGCAGACGAAGCGGCGGCTGAGATCCCCGGCCATGAGGCGCCGCTGCATCTCGGCCAAAGAGATAACATCGAGCTTCAGAGCGACGACCAGCGAGACCATCTCTTCCAGCATGCCTGGATCGGTCGCGGAAACCGGCGTGCCGGACGTCAGGCACCGCTCCGGCGGGCTGACGCGGTGAATCATGAAGATCGCGCCGCATCCCATGGAAAATCGTGGCGCAACACCTGGCTTGTCGTTGAAGTAATGCGCGCGCAAATAAGCTCCGAACTGCCCCCTTGGCAAATCGTGAATCACGGCCAGCCCCCATGACCTGAGCGAAGCGGCTTGCCCGCGCTCCGCTAGATTGTGCCCGAAATGAGGCTGGCATGATTCGCCGGCAGGCCCAAGCTGTCATGGGTCGCACCGCGAGAAAATGAACCCCGTGTGATACCGGCTCCCCAATAAGCCGGGGGCCCGAAACGCGAAGCCCTGCGGAAGACTGGTTCCGCCCTCTCCGAAGGTGATTGGAACAGCCGAATGGGACGGCAGAGAATTGTGAAGAAGGCGGAAGCGACTCTGCCCGCGCCGCCTTCTCCGTTCATTCATGGCTCAGCAATAGCGATACCAATAGCGCCGGCAATAGCTCGGACCATGGTCGTAACGGCACTCCCGATAACAATCGTCATCGCCGTCGTCGTAGCCGTCATAGCCATCATAACCGTCATAGCCATAATAGCCGTAGCCATACAGGAACGGGGCCGCCAGCAACGGAGCCAGCCAACGGCCATCATGCCCCCTGTAGCGCCGGTGCCTGAAGCCGCCTCTTCGCCCACGCCACTTGCCGCCGCTGCGGAACCGTTTGCCCGTCAGGACGACGCCATTGCCGATCGTTTCGCCGGCCTTGGCGACGCTTTGAGCGGCCGATCCGGCAGCGGGAACGGCATATGCGCTGAGTGGACCGCTAAGGAACAGGGCTGCGCTCATCGAAAGCACAACCGCCTTGTGCTTAATCCCAGTCATAACGAGGTCTCATAATTGGGTTGTGGACGTCTCTTCCCTGAGGATGTTGCTTATAGATCCTCATGGATGGCTTTAGTTTCCGGGCTGACACCGCAGTCACCGATTCACAAATTGTATCGTTCTGTGACGAAGGAGGCCAGTGATCGCACATGCTTACAGTATCAGGCGTGTGGCGGCAGTGGCTGCGGCAGCGATAGCGAATAGGTGTTCTTCCGCATATGGTGCGATCTTGGTCCGCCTCAGCTTGCACCGAGCCGGTGATTCGTGTAGGGGTTGAATCCGTCACATATGACACTGCCACGCGCGCAAACACGCGATATATAGTGTGCCGGCACCGGTTTGCGGAACAAAGACAGAAGCACACGCTTTGCTTCACGATTGAATTTCCAAAACCGGCAGTTGCCATGCAAGAGTTTCTCTGTCTTAATACTTATATTGCACAATGAATGCCGCCGGACTGGCGGCCTTGCCTGATGTGCGTCTCGCCGACATCTTTAGGCGTCATAATTGTTATTTGGAATCACGAGAGAAGGATGACCCCGCAACTTTTGGCGAGTGCGGCAACTTCGTAAATGCGCCCGCGCGGTGCGATGGACGACGCGGCAGGAAACGGGAGGGTAATTAACGGGTGTCGGAAAGCGTGCATAAGAATCGGGTTGCGATGGACACTCACGACAGTGCGTCCCAGTCTTTTTCGGAACCGCAAATGAACTCTGTAGCCCTGATCTCGCGACGGCAGCTTCACGACGAGTTGCTGGACCGCCTCCGGGATTTCATCATCTCCGGAGCGCTACCTGCCGATTCCAAAGTGCCGGAGAAGGAGCTCTGTGAGTTTTTCGGCGTGTCGAGAACGCCGCTTCGCGAGGCGCTCAAGGTGCTAGCCTTCGAAGGCCTGGTCACTCTCAATCACAACCGGGGTGCGGTCATTCGGCCGTTGACGATCGACGACCTGAACGAGGCGTTTCCGATCTATGGACGCCTGGAGGCACTTGCTGGCGAGCTGGCCTGTAAACGTTTGGGCCAGGCCGACATCGATGAGCTGAGACAGCTCCACGACACGATGATCGAATCCTTTGACCGCGGTGACCGCGAGTCGTTCACCGACGCCAATGAGCGGATGCATGCGCGCATTCAGACGGCATCCCGCAATCGGAATCTGCTCCATCTCATCCGCTGCGTCTCCAGCCGGATCAGGCGGGCCCGTTTGTCCATCAACGTGCCAAGATCGCGTATGAGCAGCGCGATCAAGGAACATGAGCAGATTATCAATGCGCTCGAGAAGCGCGACGCAGTTCTGCTCTCCTCAGCGATTCGTAATCATATCGCGTGCACGCTCGGCTTTTTCCGCGATGCCTGGACCGTCCAGCAAGGGACGGCCATAAAGCACTGACGAGCGCCTTTTCGCCTCCCCGCTCCGGTCCGATCGCTTTTTGCTTTTGGCGCCATCGCCAATCTTGCGTAACCTGTTTGTCGGGCCCGTCCGATGGCCCGGCATCTTGCGGATCTTGCGTATTGATGGATTGCTGAGCCCAGCGCCATAGAACAGCAGCATTGGAACGAGGAGCGCGTGTCGGAGGAAAATTTCTCGCATCCCGCAGCTGCTGCAATTGCCGGAGTCAGCGTTCTTCAGCGAATGGGCAAGCTCCGCGCCCGAAAGCACGCCCGCCACGCTGAGCGGCGCGAGACGCCCACCCGCCGACCCAGGATTAATCCCGTGACCGCTCTCCTGAAGGCCGTTTTCTTTGTCGCATTGCTCGCCGTCTATCTCGTCGCCGAGGTGCTCATAGCCATGTTGGCTTATATGTACCTCAATATTTACCAGTTCGAGACGTTCGGGCGCCTGATTGGCCTTGCCCGCGAATTGCTCAACATGTTTGCGACCCAGCTCGAAAGGCTCTCTCCCGAGCTGGCGACTCAGGCCTATGCGACGATCCTTGGCGAACTCGGCGCCAAATCCGTGCTTCTGTTGTTTATCGGCCTGGCCGTCAGCGCTCTGATCCGCCTCTTCGGCGCGTTCCTGCACCGGAGCTTCGAAACCGTGCGCCGCCCGCAAAAGGCGGGATAAGAAGCGGGCATATGGCGGCTCACTCTTTAACCGCCCCGGTCATCGCCGCGACGTAGTGCTCGACGAAGAAGGCATAAAGGATCACGAGCGGCAGCGAGCCGACCAGCGCGCCCGCCATGATCGAGCCCCAGCGATACACGTCGCCATCGGTGAAGTTGGTGACGATCGCCACCGGCACGGTCTTGTTGTTGACGTTCGAGATGAACGTCAGCGCGTAGATGAACTCGTTCCAGCACAAGGTGAAGCAGAAGATGAAAGCCGAGATCAGGCCGGGGATCGCCAGCGGCAGGATGATCTTGATCAAAATCTGCCAGCGATTGGCGCCGTCGATCAGCGCACATTCCTCAAGCTCGAAGGGGATGGTCTTGAAATAGCCCATCAGTAGCCAGGTCGAGAAAGGAATGAGGATGGTCGGATAGGTCAGGATCAGCGCGAAGGGTGTGTCGAACAGCCCATATTGGTAGACGACCGTCGCCAGCGGAATGAACAGGATGGAGGGCGGCACGAGATAGGCCAGGAAGATCGCGCCGCCGACCCAGTTCGCCCCCCGGTAGCGGATACGGACAATGGCATAGGCCGCCAGAACGCTGGCGATAAGCGACAGGATCGTCGCGCTGATCGCCACCATCATCGTGTTCCAGAGCCATGTCGGATAGGCGGTCTCGAACAAGAGGACGCGCAAATGCTTGAGCGTCGGATTCCAGGTCCAGAGCGGGTTCGTCGATTGAAGATTGATCAGCTCCTGGTCCGGTTTGATCGAGGTCAGCGCCATCCAGTAGAACGGGAAAATCAGGACGATCAGGATGATCCCGAGCGGCAGCCAGAGCGTGACGAGCCGGCTCAGCCGGGTCTCCAGATATTCGAAGCCCTCGCGGTAATCGGCTTTTGACAGCGGCTGCGTCGCTTCAGTCATTACCCTCTCCATGCTGCCATTTGCGCCGCTGAAGGCCGAACCACGAGACCAGGATCGCCGCGAGCAGGAACGGAATCATCGCGGTCGCAATCGCCGCGCCCTCGCCAAGATAGCCTCCCAGGATCGCCCGCTGATAGCTGAGCGTCGCCATGAGGTGCGTCGTATTGAACGGCCCGCCGCGTGTGAGAACCCAGATGAGCTGGAAATCCGTGAAGGTGAACAGCACCGAGAAGGTCATCACCACGGCAATGATCGGCGTGAGAAGCGGATAGGTGATATAGCGGAACATCTGCCAGCGCGTCGCGCCGTCGATCACCGCCGCCTCATAAAGCGAGGCGGGGACCGTCTGCAGGCCGGCAAGCAGCGTGATCGCGATAAAGGGCACGCCGCGCCAGATATTGGCGAAGATCACGGAGGCGCGCGCCATGGTCGCATCGCCCAGCCAGTTGATCTGGAAGCTGTCTGCGATGAACCCGACCTTCTGCAGCATCCAGGTCAGGATCGAGAATTGCGTGTCGAAAATCCACCAGAAGGCCACCGCGGACAGCACGGTCGGCACGATGAACGGGATTAGGACGACAGCGCGGATGATCGCCTTGAACGGCATATGGCGGTTGAGGAGCAGAGCGAGATAGAGGCCGACCGCGAATTTGATGATGCTGGCGACGACCGTATAGAGCATCGTGTTGAACACGCTCAGCCAGAAGACGCTGTCGTCCCAGAGCCAGGCGTAATTCTCAAAACCGATCCATTCGCCGGCCCGGCCGACCCGCGTGTCGGTGAAGGAGAGCCAGACGCCAAGGACCAGCGGATAGGCGAGAAACAGGATCAGAAAGCCCGCCGCCGGCAGCATGAACCAGAAACCGAGCCAGTTCCGGTTGGTCTGCAGACGCTGCCATAAGGACCGTCCGCCCATCGCGTCGGCCGCATCACGGTCGAGAGTGACCTCGGCCAAACCCGCTCCTCCGCATTGCGGCGGGGCCGGTTCGCCCAACCCCGCCGGCTAGATCAACCCTCGTTCAAGTGGGATCACTTGAACGAGGGTAAGTTGATCTATTTCAAAAGGTTAGCGCAACTGTCCGCGTCCATTCGGACGCGCGTTGCGCTAGAGCATCGGATCGAAAAGTGGCACCCACTTTTCGGGTCAATCCGATGCCAAAACAAACCGTTAGAGTGGCGCTTCCGATTCTGGTTAAGAATCCGCCGCTCTAAGCCTGGAGCACGGATCAAGGGAAATCCTTCCCCAGAGATCGTGCTCCAACCCGCAGATCCGGACCATGCGCGGTCCAGTCTGCGCCTTATCCCCTACCGATAGAGCCGCTTGGCTTGGCGCTCGGCAATCTTAATGGCGCCGTCGACACTTTCGCGGCCGGAGCAGGCATTCGCAACCATGTCGAGCACGATGAAGTCAGCCAAAGCAGCAGCAGCCTTTTCTCCGACCGAGCCGAGATGCCCAGCCGTTGACGTACGCCATGCTGCGGGTTTCGCCGCCAGAAGCTTGGGATCGTCGTTCCAGAATGCGAAGTCATCGCCCGCCTTATACGGATGGCTCAGATAGCCGACAGCGCCCGCGCACCAAGGTTCGTAATTCTCCACTTCCATCATGAACTGCATGAAGGCTTTTACCGCGTTGGGATTCTTGGTGTATTTCATGCCAAGGAGCGGATAGCAGATATGGAACTCTGTAGGTTTGCCTGCTGGTCCGATCGGCCAGAAGGAGTGGTTCATATCTTCGGCGATCGCCGCCATTTTTGGCGCTGCGGCTTTGGCGGCAGCATTTGCATCAGCGCCTGGATTGGCCGCGCGTTTGGCGGCAGCGTAGATCGAGACGCCATTATTGGTCAGCCAGACTTCTTCGGCCAGGAAAGCCTTATTGTTGAAGGCATCGTTCCATGACGCGACACCGGGGATCCAGGCTTCGTAAAGCTGCTTGGCATATTCCAGTGCTGCGGCGGTCTCCGGCGAATTGATGATGACCTTGTCGTTTTTATCGACGAGATAGCCGCCATGCGCCCAGAGGACCCAGTGCACCCACGCATTGCCGTCACCGGATGCGTGGCCAAGAGCCATGCCGGCTGGTTTGCCGTTAGCCTTCAAGGCCTTGTTCAGTTCAAGGAAGCCCGCAAGATCCTCCGGCACCTTGTCAAAGCCAGCCTCCTTGACTGCCGATATGCGGTAGTTGATGAGGTTTGCGTTATATGCGACGGGAACCGCGATCCACTTGCCGCCCGACTTGCCATAGATCTCTGCCGATGGCGCCCAACCGCCATATTTCTTGCCGATATATTCGCAGACGTCGGACACATCCATGCACTTCTCAGCGAAGAGATGAGGCAGAGAATACAGCCCCCAGAACATATCCGGCCCGGAACCGACATTGGCGGCAACCGATGCTTTCGGCTGAACGTCGTCGAGACTTTCGTTAAGCACTTCGACCGGCACGCCAGTCGCCTTGGTGAAAGCGTCAACCAGTTCCAGGAATGCATCCTCTTCCGATTGCACAAAGCGCTTCCAGCGCAGCAGCTGAAGCTTGGCGCCATCTTCCGGCTTGTGAAGTAATTTGGTGGCGGCCCAGGCCTTGGCCCAGCCCAGCAGATCTGCACCAACCGCCAAAGCGCCGACTGCTGCCGTTCCCTGCAATATCGAGCGTCTCGTTAAATTCATTCGACTTCCTCCCATTCGCGCCGGTCCCCGCCGGCTGGTTATCCGCCGGGCACGCGCCCGGCGCAGGCTCTTATCCCCGAAGCACCCGGCCCGTCTCCGGGTCGAACACATGCGCACGGGCAAGATCCGGAACGAGCCGGATCGTCTGGCCCGGAGGCGGCTGAACGCGCTCGCGGAAGACCGCGACGACATCATCCGCCCCGTGTTTCGCATAAATCTGAACTTCGGATCCCGTCGGCTCGGTGACCACCACCTTCGCCGCAAATCCCTTATCGCTATCGGAAAGCGTCAGATGTTCGGGACGCACGCCGAGAATGACGTCGCGCCCTTCCTCCATCCCCGGCACCTCCGGCGCGGGAATCGTCTCGCCTTCGGGCGTGACCACCGCCGCCGTACCGTTGCGGTCAACCCGGCCGCGCAGAAAGTTCATGGCGGGAGAGCCGATGAAGCCGGCGACGAACAGATTGTCCGGCCGGTCATATAGCTCAAGCGGCGGACCGATCTGCTCGACATAGCCGCCCTGCATGACGACGATCTTGTCGGCCATGGTCATCGCCTCGATCTGGTCATGGGTGACGTAAATGGTCGTTCCGCCGACCCGCTGATGCAGAGCCTTGATTTCGGTCCGCATGGCGACGCGAAGCTTGGCATCGAGATTTGAAAGGGGTTCGTCGAAGAGAAAGACCTGCGGGTCACGCACGATCGCGCGGCCCATGGCGACGCGCTGGCGCTGACCGCCCGAAAGCTGGCGCGGATAGCGGTCGAGAAGCGCCGTCAATCCGAGAATATCCGCCGCCTGGTGGACCCGCACGTCGATTTCCGATCTCGGGGCTTTCCGCAGCTTCATGCTGAAGGCCATATTGTCGAAGACCTTCATATGCGGATAGAGCGCGTAGTTCTGGAACACCATGGCGATGTCCCGCTGCTTGGACGGCAGCTGGTTCACCACCCGGCGGTTGATGATGACCTCGCCGGAGGTGATCGCCTCAAGGCCGGCAATCATGCGCAAAAGGGTGGATTTTCCGCAGCCCGAAGGGCCGACGAGAACCACGAACTCGCCGTCTTCAATGCCGATACTGACGCCGTGTATGACTTCAACAGCGCCGAACGACTTCCGGACGTCCCGGATCGTAACCGACGCCATCGCGTCGTTACCTCCCTATAGACCCCAGTCTCCTGCCGGGGTTATGTCTTTGATATAGTGCGGTGGGAAACCATCGGTCAACGATGTTCTTTGGTCATTTCGGACCAGTTTCGCTTCGGGAGACGTCATGAAGCCTGAAATTTTGCAGATCGCGCCGATGATGCCGCATGTGGAGGCGGCCCTTGAATCGGCCTATTTCGTTCACCGTTATTGGGAGGCGCAGGACAAGACGGCGCTGCTTCGCGAGGTCGGCGAGCGGGTTCACGGCGTCGCCACGAACGGTCATTCAGGCTGCGCGCCGGAGATCCTGGCCGCGCTGCCCAATCTGCAGATCATCGCCAGTTACGGGGTCGGCTACGACGCTATCGACGTCGGCGCCTGCAAAGCGCGGGGCGTCCGCGTGACAAATACGCCGGACGTGCTGAACGATGCCGTTGCGGAAATCACATTCGGACTGATGATCTCCCTCTGCCGCCGGATACCGCAGGCCGACGCCTTCACCCGGGCCGGCCGCTGGCGAAACGGCGCCTATGCGCTGACCGGAGAACTGACGGGCGCCAAGGTCGGCATATTGGGGCTTGGCCGGATCGGCAAGGAGATCGCCCGGCGCTGTCAGGTGTTCAAGATGCAGGTCGTCTATCATGGCAGGCGCGAGCAGCCTTACGAGCCCTACCCTTATTACGCCGATCTGGTGGAGATGGCGGAGGCCGTGGACTGGCTCGTCGTGATCGCGCCGGGCTCGGCGGAAACGAACGGCATCGTCTCGCACCGCGTGATGGAGGCGCTGGGACCGAAAGGCCATCTGGTCAATGTGGCGCGCGGCTCGCTCGTTGACGAAGCGGCAATGGTCGAGCTCCTGCAATCGGGCGGGCTGGGCGGCGCGGCGCTCGACGTCTTCGAGGACGAGCCGAACGTGCCCGAAGCGCTGTTCGCGCTGGACAATGTCGTGCTCTCGCCGCATCAGGGCTCGGCAACGCAGAAGACCCGCTCCGCGATGGGGGATCTCGTCGTCCGCAATCTCGCGGCGCATTTCGCCGGCGATCTGCTGCTGACGCCGGTGGCGTGAGGCGGAAAGCCCTCAGCCATCCGCCTGACCGGTGCGGAAGTCCACATGGATGTGGTTGCCGTCCGGGTCATGGACATTGAGCTGAAGGATGTTGGTTCCAGGCACCTGCGCCTCGCGGCAGGGAACACCCTCGGCCGCCAGCCGGCCGCGCAGCGCTTCCGGATCGTCGCCCCTGAGCGCGAAGTGCTCGAGCCGCACATCCGCCGCATCCGCGCCTGGCGGGCGCTCGACGCCCACCAGATGCACGATCGGATCGGGGCCGGCATAGAGCCATGCGCCGGGAAAGTCGAAAGGCGGGCGCCAGCCCTCCTTGAGACCGAGGACCTGGACATACCAGCGGCGCATCGCTTCCAGATTCGCCGTGCGGATATTGATGTGGTCGAGCCTCATTGCCTTACCCCCTGCCGACGAACGGCATGTTCGTTGCCATGATGGTCTGGAACAGAACATTTGTGGAGAGCGGCAGCTCGGCCATGCGCAGCACCGCGTCGGCGACATAGCGCACATCCATCGTCGGTTCCGGCTTCAGCGTGCCGTCCGCCTGCGGAACGCCCTTCGACATCCGCTCGGTCATTTCCGAGGCGCAATTGCCGATGTCGATCTGGCCGCAGGCGATGCTATAGGGGCGGCCATCGAGCGAAATGGTCTTCGTCAGGCCGGTGATGGCGTGCTTCGATGCCGTATAAGGACCGGAGTTGTAGCGCGGTGCATGCGCCGAGATCGAGCCATTATTGATGATGCGGCCGCCCTGCGGCGATTGCGATTTCATCATCCGGAAAGCCGCGCTGGCGATCAGAAAGGCGCCATCGAGATTGATCGAGACGACCTTCCGCCAGTCCTCCCAGGGCGTATCGCCGACATCCGCCGGCGGCACATTCACACCGGCATTGTTGAAGACGGCGTCGAGCCGTCCGTGACGTTCGCCGATGCGCGCGAAAAGCGCCTCGACCGAATCGGGATCGGCAACGTCGCAGGCGACCGCAGTCGCGTTCTCGCCGATCGAAGACGCAACCGCCTCCAGCTTTTCGCGGGTCCGTGCTGCGAGAACGACCTTGTGCCCCGCCTCGGCGAAGGTTCGCGCCGTGGCCGCACCGATGCCCTGGCTTGCGCCGGTGACAAGAACGATAAGCGGGCTGGCCATGAGTCTCCTCCTGATTATGCGGGAATGTTGAGATCGTCTTCGAGAAAATAGCGCACATTATCCTCGAAGCTGTCGTCATTCTTGAAGCCGAGCCGCAGCGCCTTTGTGGGATTGAACCGGCCCCGCCAGCCCATGACGATGCTCTGAAGCTCGGGATCGGGCTCCCAGCGGATGCGCGCGACCGGCTCGTCCCCGGCGACGCGGCGCATGGCCTCGACCATCTCGCCGATCGAATGGGTCCGTCCCGGCAGAGCCAGGCAGCGGTTCTGCCCCCAGGCATCGGCAGGAATCTCCGCCGCAATGATCAGATTCTCGATACAGCGGCGCGGCGACAGGAACCAGTGCTCATAATCGGGCGAGACGGGGCAGACCGCCTCCTGGCCCTGCAATGGCTCGCGGAAAATCGACGACATGAAAGAGGACGCCGCCTTGTTCGGTTTGCCGGGCCGGATGGAGATGGTCGGCAGCCGGAGTCCGCGGCCGTCGAAAAAGCCCTTTCGCGAGAAATCGTTGAGCAGCGCCTCCGCCGCCGCCTTCTGCGCACCATAGGAGGTCTGCGGATTGAGCAGGGTCCAGTCCTCGATCGGATCGGGTGCCTCGCCGCCATAGACGGCGATGGAGGAGGTGAAGACAAGGACCGGGTTGGTGCCGAGCGCCCGCGCCGCCTCGAACACATTGATCGTGCCAAACAGATTGACATTCATGCCGAGGTCGAATTCGGCCTCCGCCTGTCCTGAGACGATGGCGGCCAGGTGATAGATCACGTCCGGCCTGTCCTGCATCAGCGCGCGCATCTGCGCGGCATCGGTGATATCGGCCGTGCGCGTCTCGACCGGAAAGGGCGCGGAGACGTCCGCAGGCGCGGCCAGGTCGGCGAGTATCAGCTTACGGATCGGCTGACCGCGCAGCGTCCCGCGCGCCGCCAGCGCCTTCGCCAGCTTCTGTCCCAGAAATCCGCCCCCGCCGATGATCAGCACATTCATGAGCCTGCCTCCCGACAGCGCGCAAAGCGCCGCATCGTCCTCAGTGGTTATCGCGCGGCAAGATTTGCGACACGCGCTGATAGCTGGTGGCGAATTCCAGACAGCCGCCCCCGGAGAGCTGGCCGACATGGTTGCGGTAAAGCTCCTGCCATGGCGTCTGATGCGGGACGATGTCGGGCTTCCACGCCGCCCGGCGCGCCTCCCATTCCTCCTCCGGCACCAGCGCATCGAGCCGCCGCGCGTTGAGATCGAGCCGGACGCGATCCCCGGTTTTCAAGAGGGCGAGACCGCTGCCGAGCGCTGCTTCAGGCGAGGCGTTGAGGATGGAGGGGCTTTCCGACGTGCCGGATTGCCGTCCGTCACCGACCGTCGGCAAATGCTCGATGCCCTGCCGGATCAGCGCATCCGGCGGCTGCATGTTGACGACCTCGGCCGAGCCCGGATAGCCGACCGGTCCGACGCCGCGAATGAACAGCATCGTGTTCTCGTCAATACCGAGAGCGGGATCGTTGATGTGGGCGTGATAATCCTCTGGCCCCTCGAAGACCACGGCCCGCGCCTCGTGAATGCCTTTGGAGCCGGGCTTGGAGAGAAAGCGGCGCCGGAAATCGTCGGAGATGACGCTCGTCTTCATCAGTGCACTGTCGAACAGATTGCCCGAGAGCACCATAAAGCCGGCTTCCTTGCGCAGCGGATTGTCGACGGGCCGGATCACGTCCCGATCGGCGCTGCGAACATCTTCCAGATTCTCGGCAATCGTCCGGCCGCTGACCGTCGGCGCATCGCCGTGGAGGAGCCCGGCCGCCAGCATCTCGCCCATGACGGCGCGCACACCGCCCGCCCGCTCGAAGGCTTCGCCGAGATATTTGCCCGCCGGCTGCATGTTCGCGAGCAGCGGCAGCTCATAGCCCAGCTCCTCCCAATCGGAAATGGACAGCGCCACCCCCGCATGGCGCGCAATCGCCTGAATATGCGGCGGCGCGTTGGTCGAGCCGCCGATGCAGGTGTTCACGCGGATGACGTTCTCGAAATTCTTCCGCGTGAGAATGTCGGACGGCTTGAGGTTCTCCCGCACCAGCTCCACCGCGCGCCGGCCGGTGGCGAAGGCCATTTCCATACGCGCCCTGTACGGCGCGGGGATCGAGGCGCAGCCGGGCAGGCTCATGCCCAGCGCTTCGGCCAGCCCGTTCATGGTCGAGGCCGTGCCCATCGTATTGCAATGGCCGAGCGAGGGCGCCGACGCGCAGACGCGGGCCATGAACTCGTCATAGTCAATCTCGCCGGCCGCCAGCAACCGCCGGCTTTCCCAGACCACCATGCCCGAACCCGCCAGTTCGCCGCGCCACCAGCCATCCAGCATCGGCCCGCCGGAGAGCACGATCGCCGGAATATCGACGGTCGCCGCACCCATCAGCATGGCCGGGGTGGTCTTGTCGCAGCCCGTGGTCAAGACGACGCCGTCGATCGGATAGCCATGCAGCACCTCGACCAGCGAGAGATAGGCGAGATTGCGGTCGAGCGCGGCAGTCGGGCGCTTGCCGGTCTCCTGAATGGGATGGACCGGAAACTCCATCGGCACGCCGCCCGCGTCACGAATGCCGGCGCGCACCCGTTCGGCGAGAAACATGTGGATCTTATTGCAGGGAGCAAGGTCCGAGCCCGTCTGCGCAATGCCGATGATCGGGCGGCCGGATTGCAGCTCTTCGCGCGTATAGCCGTGATTCTGGTAGCGCTCGACATAGAGCGCCGTCATGCCAGGATTGTTGGGGTTGTCGAACCATTCCTGACTGCGCAGAGCCTTGTTCGCGCGGGTATCTTCAGACATCGTTCCTCCCAGATCCGATTCGTCCGGGGATGTTAGAGCATATTGCGCCATTCCTCCCGCGGTACTTAAATCGATTAAACTGTCGCGCGCGAAGCGGGTCAAGCTGCGCTGCAATAGCTCGGAGGAACGGAATGAACCGGATTGATCTCGAAGGACGGCAGGCGGTGGTGACGGGCGGAGCGCAAGGCATCGGCCGGGCCGTGGCGGAACGTCTGATCGCGAGCCGGGCGCGCGTCACCATCTGGGACCGCGACAAGGATCTCGCCGCCAAGACCGCGGGCGAGATCGGCGCGGGGCTCGTCGAGGTCGATCTCAGCGATTGGGAGGCCGTCCGCGCCGCCGCCGAACGGACCGCCGCCGAGATGGGGCGGATCGACATCCTCGTGAACAATGCCGGCATTGCGGGCATGAACACGACCCTCGCGGACTATCCGGTCGAGGAATGGCGGCGGGTGCTCGCAATCGACCTGGACAGCGTGTTTCATTGCCTGAAGGCGGTCACGCCGCTGATGACCGCTGAAGGCTATGGGCGCGTCGTGAACGTCGCCTCCATCGCCGGCAAGGAGGGCAATCCGAATGCCTGCGCCTATTCGGCGGCAAAGGCCGGCGTGATCGCGCTGACCAAATCGCTGGGCAAGGAGCTCGCCGGTCACGACATCGCGGTCAATTGCGTCACGCCGGCGGCCGCGCGCACCGCGATCTTCGACCAGATGACCGAGGAACATATCGGCTACATGCTTTCGAAAATCCCGCGCGGGCGTTTCGTCGAGGTGGACGAGGTTGCCGCGATGATCGCCTGGCTGTGCTCGGCGGAATGCAGTTTTACGACCGGCGGCGTGTTCGACCTGTCCGGCGGCCGGGCGACCTATTGACGCGGCATTATGGGACCGCTTCGCCGCCCGTGAGCTGCGTCCTTCCCGTCTTGGCAAGCTGGCGCTCGCGCAGCCAGACATAGAAGCCGGCCCCCAGCACAATGGCGGCGCCGGTCAGCACCCAGCCATCGGGCGGCGTGTGGAACACGATCCAGCTCGATGCAGTCATATAGATCATCTGGGCGTACATGAACGGCGCAAGCGCCGAGGCGGGCGCGTAGCGATGCGCAATGGTCAGGAACTGATGGCCGGTCCAGCCGAACAGGCCGATCAGCGCAAAGGCCAGCCAGTCGACGGCGGCGGCGGGCCAGCCCCAGTTCAGAAGCGCGATCGGTGCGATGCCCAGCGTAGCGAACATCGCCGCATAGAATTGCTGAGTCGATGTGGCGTCGACGCCCGCGAGCAACCGGGTGAGGATGGAATAGAAGGCGGTGCAGAGCGCTGCGCCGAACGAGAACAGCACCGCCCAGTGGAACTCCGCGCTCCAGGGCCGCGATGCGATGATCGCGCCGCAAAGCCCGACCAGGATCGCCACCCAGCGCCTGATGCCGACACGCTCACCGAGGATCGGAATCGACAGCGCGCAGATCCAGAGCGGCACGGTGAACAGAATCGCCGCAGTCAGCGTCAGCGGCAGGAAGCGGACCGCTTCGAAATTGCAGATCGTCGCGCCCAGGAGGCTTGCGCCGCGCGCGGCTTCGAGCCAAGGCTTTCCCGTCGAAAACAGCCTGCGCCGCTGTGACGGCAGGGATAGCGTCGTGACGAGCGACAGGTGAGTGAAATAGCGCACGAATACGACGGTGAAGGCCGGCACGCCCGCGAGAACGAGCCACTTCGCGCAGGTATCGATCCCAGTGAACATCAGGCTGGCCACTAGCATAAACGCTATCGCAGTCATGCGCCGGTCTTCTATGGGAGCGATACTCACGCGGCTGGCGCCGGGCCTGTGCCGCCGCCCGTTCTTGCCTTCAAACCCTGCTGCATCCGGTCCTCGAATTGATTTTCTTGCCCTTGGCGGGTGTCTTTCCTTAAATCGATTTCACAAAGCTGCAAAGGAGGATCGATGGGACGCCTTCAAGGAAAGACCGCATTTCTGACGGCGGCGGGTCAGGGGATCGGGGCGGCGACGGCCCGTACTTTCGCCGAGGAAGGCGCGCGGGTCTACGCGACCGATATTTCGGAGGAAGGCCTGGCCGCCCTGCGAGCCACGCATCCCGCCATTGAAACCAGCCTTCTCGACGTGCGCGACACGGCGGCGGTCGAAGCGATCGCGCAGCGCATCGGCGCGGTGGACGTGCTTTTCAACTGCGCCGGCTATGTCCATCAGGGCACCGTCCTCGATTGCGACGAGGCAAGCTGGGATCTTTCCTTCGACATCAATGTCAAATCGATGTGGCGCACGATCCGCGCCTTCCTGCCGGCGATGCTTCGCGCGGGCGGCGGCTCGATCATCAACATAGCATCCGTCGCCTCGTCCCAGAAAGGCGCCCCGAACCGGTTCGCCTACGGAACGACCAAGGCGGCGGTCATCGGGCTCACCAAAGCGGTCGCGGTGGATTACATCACCCAGGGCATACGCTGTAACGCAATCTGCCCCGGCACGGTGCAGAGCCCCAGCCTCGAGGAGCGGCTGCGGGCGCTGCCGGGCGGTTATGAGAAGAACCGTGCCGCTTTCATCGCACGCCAGCCGATGGGCCGGATGGGCACGCCGGAGGAAATTGCCTCGCTCGCGCTCTATCTCGCCAGCGACGAAAGCGCCTTCATGACCGGCGGCGACATCAAGATCGACGGCGGCTTCGCCTTGTAAGGCCGGGGACGGCGGGGCGCGGGGCTTATCGCAGCGACTCCCCCGCGCCGGCCGTGATCAGCTCTCGAATTGCGCAGTCGGGGTCGAGCGCGAAATCTTCAGCTCCTCTTCCGTCATATCCGCGGGCACGTCCGCGAAAAGCGGCGTGCTCAGATAGCGCTCGCCGGTATCGGGAAGCATGCAAAGGACATTCGCGCCCGCCGGCGCCTCGGCGCAGACACGCAGAGCGCCCGCAAAGGTCGCGCCGGACGTAATCCCGACGAAGATGCCTTCCTTCTGGGCCAGTTCGAGGCTGCAGCGTATTGCCTCGGGACCGGGGATGTGGAGAAGGCGGTCGATGACGTTCATCTGCACCGCATCCCCGGTCAGCTTCGGGATGAAGTCCGGTGTCCAGCCTTGCATTGGATGTGGCTTGAAAGCGGGGTGCGCGGCGGCGGGCGACCCATCCGGGTTGCGCGCCTGCTCGACGCCGCTGCCGAGAAGCTGTGCATCTTCGGGCTCGCAAACGACGATCTTGGTGTCCGGCATCTCTTTCGCCAGCACGCGCGAGACGCCTTTCAGCGTTCCGCCGGTGCCGTAGCCCGTCACCCAATAGTCGAGCTTCTCGCCCTTGAAATCGTCGACGATCTCCCGCGCCGTCGTACGCGAATGGAAATCGGCATTGGCTTCGTTCTCGAACTGGCGGGTCAGGAACCAGCCATGCTTCTCGGCAAGCTCGACGGCCTTGTCAACCATCGCGACGGCCCGGCCGGCCGCTGGTGTCAGGACGACCTTGGCGCCAAGAAAGCGCATCAGCCTGCGCCGCTCGACGCTGAAGGTCTCCGCCATCGTCACGACCAGCGGGTAGCCCTTCTGCGCACAGACCATCGCGAGGCCGATGCCGGTATTGCCGCTCGTCGCCTCGATGACGGTTTGTCCGGGCTTCAACTCACCGGACCGCTCCGCAGCCTCGATGACGCCCAGCGCCAGACGATCCTTGACCGAGCCGAGCGGATTGAAGGCTTCGATCTTGACGAAGAGATTGACGCCCGAAGGCGCCAGCTTGTTGATTTTCACGACGGGCGTGTTCCCGACCGTTTCCAGGATGTTCTGAAATCTGCTCATTCGCGCCTCCTTATCTGACCGCGACAATGTCGCGCTAAAAGACGCTTTGGACAAGTCATGGCATTCCGGGGGGAATGATCAAAGAAAACAAGCGCCTCTGCGATCCCGCAGAATGACGACGCGGCTCGGCCCGCGCCGCTCGCGCCAATGCCAGATCAAATGAATCGGAACGGAGCCGCCTCCGTCATTGCGAGCGGCCGAAGGCCACGCGGCAATCCGCGAGCTTTCGATGCGGAAAGTCAATGGATTGCTTCGTCGGCTCCGCCTCCTCGCAATGACACGAATATGGCAGCCCCTGTTTCCGTCAAAGCTGATCCGGCGTCAGCGCCACCGCGCAATCAGGACTCGCGGGCGCTATCGGGAACGCCCAGGGTGAAAACGCGACTGACGCGGATATCCTCGGCGTGGATCGTGGAGAGATCATCCGCCGTCACCGGGCCTTGGGCGCTGGTGAAGACGCGGTTGGCCTGGCGCAGCCGGGCGCGGTCGAGAGCGTTGCGGATCGAGCGCGCATTGGCGAAATGCGGCTGTTGCCGCCGCAGCTCGATATAGCGCGCCATCACCTCGCGCGCCTCCGCATCGAGTTTGTAGTTCTGCGCCGCAAGCATGGCCTCGGCGATGCTGAGCAGTTCGGCATCGTCATAGTCGGGGAAGTCGATATGATGGGCAATGCGGGAGCGGAATCCCGGATTGCTCTGGAAGAAGCGGTCCATCCGGTCGGCATAGCCGGCGAGTATGACGACCAGATCCTCCCGATTGTTCTCCATCACCTGCAAAAGGATCTCGATCGCTTCCTGGCCGTAGTCGCGTTCATTGTCCGGGCGATAGAGATAATAGGCCTCGTCGATGAACAGCACGCCGCCCATGGCGCGCTTCAGCACCTCTTTCGTCTTTGGCGCCGTGTGGCCGATATACTGGCCGACGAGGTCGTCCCGCGTCACCGAAATGAGATGGCCTTTGCGGATATAGCCGAGCCGGTGAAGGATGTTGGCCATTCGCAGGGCGACCGTCGTCTTGCCGGTGCCGGGATTGCCGGTGAAGCTCATATGCAGCGTCGGCGTTTCGTGAGAGAGGCCCATCGTTTTCCGGGCCCGCTCCACGATCAGCAGCGCCGCAATCTCGCGAATGCGCTGCTTCACGGGCTTCAGGCCGACCAGTTCCCGGTCGAGTTCGTCCAGCACCTCGGCGACGCCGGACTCCCTGTAGACCTCGGCCAGATCGATCGCTTCGGGCACCTCGGCCGTCTGGGTCTGTTCCTTCACGGGCTCGGACATCGGCTCCCTCATGGCATTGCGCTAGATCAACCCTCGTTCAATTGGAATCACTTGAGCGAGGTCAAGTTGATCGATTTCAAAAGATGAGCGCAACTGTTCCCACGTCCATCCCCGCCTTCGCGGGGACATGCTTGGACGCGCGTTGCGCTAGCGCACCGTCTGCCAGCCATAGCGCTGCGAACGGCCGCGCGTGTCGGACCGGGTCATCACAAATTTCGGCTCCTCCTTCGGCCGGTTCACGATGAAGGACATACGCACCGTCTCCCAGCCGCGCGTCGAGTCGAAGGCGTTCATCCGGATGTAGCTGTCCGGATGCGCCTTGCGGCAGTCCTCAAGCTCCATCATCACGCCCTTGGCGTCCTGCAGGTCGAACATCGGGTGGCCCCACATATCCCAATAGGTGTTCCGGGGATGGGGATCGTCCGTATATTCGACGCCGATCGCCCATTCGTTCTGCAGGCAATATTCGATCTGGGCCGAGATCTGCTCATCGGTGAGATCCGGCAGGAAGGAAAAGCAACCTTGTGTAATCCGCATTTGTCGAAGTCCTTTTTTGTCGTTCCTATGCGCGTGCTACAGTTTAGCCCCCTCTCCCATTGGGAGAGGTAAGATGTGCCCGGCTGCCGGGCATTGCTCCATCCCGCCCTAGGCGACGCTCGGTGTCGGCACGAAATCCGACGTGTCGGTCGAGGTGTAGTTGAAGGTGACGTCACCCCAGACATCGAGGGCGGCTTCGAGCGGCTTGCACCATTTGGCCGCCGCGCGGAGGATTTCCGGCCCCTCAGTCTTGATGTCCCGGCCCTCATTGCGGGCGAGCACCATGGCCTCGAGCGCGACCCGGTTCGCCGTGGCGCCGGCCTGAATGCCCATCGGGTGGCCGATCGTGCCGCCGCCGAATTGCAGCACCACGTCATCGCCGAAGAGATCGAGAAGCTGGTGCATCTGCCCGGCATGGATGCCGCCCGAGGCGACCGGCATGACCCTCAGCGTGTCCGCCCAATCCTGCTCGAAGAAGATGCCGCGCTGCAGGTCCACATCGTTCTTCAGTTCGCGCAGAACATTGTAATAGCCCTGCACCGTCATCGGGTCGCCTTCCAGCTTGCCGACGGCCGTCCCGGCATGGAGATGATCGACGCCGGCCAGCCTCAGCCATTTGGCGATCACGCGGAAGGAAATGCCGTGGGTCTTCTGGCGGGTGTAAGTGCCGTGGCCCGCGCGGTGCATGTGGAGGAGCATGTCGTTCTGGCGGCACCATTCCGAAATCGACTGGATGGCCGTCCAGCCGATGATCAGATCGACCATGACGACCGCCGAGCCTAGCTCCTTGGCGAATTCGGCGCGCCGGTACATCTCCTCCATCGTCCCGGCGGTGATGTTGAGATAGTGGCCCTTGACCTCGCCGGTCTCCGCGGTCGCCTTGTTGACGCCTTCCATGCAGTAGAGGAAACGGTCGCGCCAGTGCATAAAGGCCTGCGAGTTGATGTTCTCGTCGTCCTTGACGAAGTCGAGCCCGCCCTTCAGCGCCTCATAGACGACACGCCCGTAATTCTTGCCCGAAAGGCCGAGCTTGGGCTTCGTCGTGGCGCCGAGCAGCGGCTTGCCGAATTTGTCGAGCCGCTCGCGCTCGGCCACGATGCCGGTCGGCGGACCTTTGAACGTCTTCACATAAGCGACCGGCAGCCGCATATCCTCAAGCCGGCAGGCCTTGAGCGGCTTGAAAGAGAAGACATTGCCGATGATCGAAGCGGTCAGATTGGCGATCGAACCAGGCTCGAACAGAATGAGGTCATAGGCCACATAGGCGAAATACTGGCCTTCCTGTCCGGGGACGGGTTCGACCTTGTAGGCCTTGCCGCGATATTGATCGGCAGCCGTCAGACGATCCGTCCACACTACGGTCCAGGTGGCCGTGGAGGACTCGCCGGCAACGGCGGCGGCCGCTTCGACCGGATCGACGCCCTCCTGCGGCGTGATGCGGAAGAGTGCGATGAGATCGGTGTCCTTCGGCTCGTAGTCGCCGTTCCAATAGCCCATCTGGGCATATTTCAGCACGCCCGCCTTGTAGCGTTCCTTGCCGCGGATTTCGGTCTTGGCTTCGAGGTTCATGTCCTGTGTCCTTCCTCAGTATCCTGTCATTTGACGAGCTTGAGAGCGGCGTCCGTGACGGCTTCGGCGGTGATGCCGAAATGGGCATAAAGCGCATCCGCCGGCGCGCTCGCGCCGAAGGATGTCATGCCGATGAACGCGCCGTGCTCGCCGATCCAGCGGTCCCATCCGAGCCGGGCCGCCGCTTCCACGGCCACCCGCGGCGCGGTGCCGAGAACCTCGGCGCGATAGGCCGCATCCTGCTGCTCGAACAGCTCCCATGAGGGCATGGAGACGACCGCCGCGTGAATGCCGTGCTCGGCGAGCAGCCTGGAGGCGGCGGCATCGGCGAGCTGGACCTCCGAGCCGGTCGCGAGCAGCGTGACGTCGCGCCGGCCATTCGTGTCGCGCAGCAGATAGGCGCCGCGCGCCGAGCGGTTTTCGGACGTATGCGCCCGGCGGAGCATGGGCAGCTTCTGCCGCGAGAGCACGAGGACGCTCGGCTTGTCGCGTGTGGCAAGGGCGATCTCCCAGGCTTCCGCCGTCTCGATGATGTCGGCCGGGCGGAAGAGGTTAAGATTCGGCGTCGCGCGCAGCATGGCGAGATGTTCGACCGGCTGATGAGTGGGACCGTCCTCGCCGAGTCCGATCGAGTCATGCGTCATCACATAGATGACGCGCTGGCCCATCAGCGCCGAGAGGCGCATCGCGCCGCGCGCATAATCGGCGAACGCGAGGAACGTGCCGCCATAGGGAATGAACCCGCCATGCAGCGCGATACCGTTCATCGCCGCCGCCATCCCATGCTCGCGGATGCCGTAATGAATATAGCGCCCGACGAAGGCCTGCCGATGAACCGGCTCCAGGCCCTTGGTGACGGTGAGATTGGAATGCGTCAGATCGGCCGAGCCGCCGACCGTCGTCTCGCAAACCTCATTGACGACCGACAGCACCATTTCCGAGGCCTTGCGCGTCGCGACGGCGGTTGCCTCTTCGACATGCCGCCGGCGGAACTCGGCGAGGCGATCCCCCAGCTCTGCGGGAATGTTGCCCGCGAGCGCTGATTCGAGCGCGGTCCGCCGGGGCGAGGCGGCAAGGCGCTCTTCCCATTCGGCGCGTTCCGCCGCGCCGCGCCGGGCGACTTCGCGCCAGGCATCGACGATGGTCTCAGGCACGAAAAACGGCTCATGCGGCCAGCGGATCTCAGCGCGCGCCGCGGCGATCTCATCGTTCCCGAGCGGCGCCCCATGCGTCTTTTCCGAGCCCTGCAAATTCGGCGCGCCCTTGCCGATCACGGTCCGGCAGGCGATCAGCGACGGCGTCTCCGTCTCCCGCGCCCGCGCAATCGCGGCGGCGACCATTTCGAAATCATGGCCGTCGACGCTCTGAACATCCCAGCCGGCTGCTCGGAAGCGGGCCGGCTGGTCCATCGAGGTGGACAGGGAGGTCGGTCCATCGATGGTGATCCCGTTGTCGTCCCAAAGCACGATCAGGCGGGAAAGCCCCAGATGACCGGCGAGGTCGATCGCCTCATGGCTGATGCCTTCCTGAAGGCAGCCATCGCCTGCAATCACATAGGTATAATGATCGACAAGCTCGGAACCGAAGCGCGCGGCCATCATGCGCTCGGCCAGCGCCATGCCGACGGCGTTCGCCAGTCCCTGGCCGAGCGGCCCCGTCGTCGTCTCGATCCCGGCCGCATGGCCGTATTCGGGGTGACCGGCGGTTCGGCTGCCGAGTTGACGGAAACGCTGCAGCTCCTCGATCGGCATGTCCTCATAGCCGAGCAGATGATGGATCGCATATTGCAGCATCGAGCCATGCCCGGCGGACAGAACGAAGCGGTCGCGATCCGGCCAGTCCGGCTTTGCGGGGTCGATCCTGATGAAACGGCTAAAGAGCACGGTTGCCGCATCGGCCATGCCCATCGGCATGCCCGGATGGCCGGAATTGGCCTTCTGAACGGCGTCCATAGCGAGCGTGCGGATGGCGTTCGCCATCTCCTGCTCTGTTGCGCGCTCTACGGCAGTTTTCATAAGAGGCATGGTCATATATTTCTCCTCAGGACGCGCGGCGCTTCAATTCCATCAGCTTGTGAATGAGCGGGGTGAAGATCAGCTGCATGGCGAGATCGAGCTTCTCGCCCGGCACGACGATCGAGTTCGCCCGCGACATGTAGCTGCCGTGCAGCATCGAAAGCAGGTAAGGGAAATCGATGCCGCGGGGATTGGCGAAACGGATGACGAGCAGCGATTCCGCCGGCGTCGGAATCCAGCGCGCAATGAACGGGTTGGACGTATCGACGGTTGGGACGCGCTGGAAGTTGATGTTGGTCTCGGAGAATTGCGGGCAGATATAGCGCGCATAATCCGGCATGCGGCGCAGAATGGTGTCCATCACCGCTTCGGTGGTGTAACCACGCGCGGCCTTGTCGCGATGGATCTTCTGAATCCATTCGAGATTGATGACCGGGACGACGCCGATCTTGAGATCGACATGCTGGGCGATATTGACTTTGTCGGTCACCGCGCTGCCATGCAGGCCCTCATAGAACAGCAGATCGCTCGGAGCCAGCTCTTCCCACTCCGTGAAGGTGCCGGGCGGCGCGCCGTAGCGTTCGGCCTCATCCTCATCGTGAACATAGTGGCGCGTCTTGCCGGTGCCTTCGCGACCATATTGCTCAAAGACGGATTCGAGGATTTCAAGCTCGTTCGCTTCCGGGCTGAAGTGAGAGAAATGCGTGTCGCCGCGGCTTTCCTCGTCCGCGATTTTCTCCTTCATGGCCACGCGGTCATATTTGTGGAAGGCGTCGCCCTCGATGAAAGCGGCCGTGACCTTTTCGCGCGTGAAGATCTTCTGAAACGTGTCCTGGACGGTGGACGTGCCCGCACCGGACGACCCCGTAATTGCGATGATCGGATGTTTGACCGACATGGATTCCTCCCTCAGGCACGAAACAGGCCGCGCGTTCCGAACAGCGGGTGACGGGTGCCGATGGCTGACGGGTCGGTGAGATAGCGGCGGATCTTTTCCACCTCCTTCGAGGAGCCGAAGACCAG
>Ga0315553_10000722_pt1 | contig 28653 bp, 40 predicted proteins | sample SalMarSW160140MG_FD_203099 | JGI IMG/M metagenome (GOLD analysis project Ga0315553, IMG submission 203099) | Salt marsh sediment microbial communities from the Plum Island Ecosystem LTER, Massachusetts, United States - Salt Marsh Sediment SW1601-40 ... | reverse complement strand
ATAAATTATTCATGGCTTTTCCAATTATGGCCTCTTTGATCTATCACGATATGTTTTGGTATCCAACAATAGGTAAGAAAAGAATTAATGGGTTTCTGGAGACAAGTTGGGGACAAGTTTTTAAAAACTATCCTTCTAGTTAGATGTCATTTCTTGTACATCTCTAAATCCTTTTTCTATAGCAATATCAAAATCAAAATTATATTCTTTATCAATTTTAAGATGTACCAAAAATTCAATTGATCCTCCTTTACCTAACAAAGGAGAAGTGATTAAACCTACCGGATATAGTGAGTTCAATTTGCTCCATTCTATGAATTCTCTTAAAATTCTTTTAAGTATTGTCAAATCGTTTATTATTTTAAATTTCTTTTCTTGATGAAAATTTGTTTCAAAAAGAGGTTTAACTAGGACTATTATATCCCCATCTTGCTTTAAATAACTCTTGATGTTTGGAAGAACTGACCTAAGGGAAGAGAAGGTTACATCTACAGTGGCAATATCTACCCTCTCTGATAAAGATGTTAATTCCCTTGCATCAACACCAAAGAGTTCTACAATCTTATCATCTTTGCATGTTAAAGAAGGATGAAGTAAATTAGTAGCAGTATCAATTGTATAAACTTTTAATGCCCCATGTTGCAACAAGCAATCTGTAAATCCTCCAACTGATGCACCAATATCAACGCAAATTTTTCCCTTAACATCAACTGAAAAACTTTTAAGTGCAACTTCTAATTTTAGACCACCCCTTCCAACATAAGGATATTTTTTAGTAAGTTTAATTTTTGAGTTAATATCAACCATTTTGCTAGATTTTAGAATTATCATATCATTTACAAGAACAAAACCGCTCTTTATTAACCACTGCGCTTTTGTCCTACTTTCTACTAATCTCCTCTCCACTAATACGATATCTAAACGTTCTCTCATCACTCTAATTTCAATATTTCATACTTTTATCTCTAAATAATGAGATTGCCAATAAATCTAGTAATATTGATTCTTTAAAAATAATGAGATTTAAATTCTTAAAGTTAGAATTTAATTAAACATGTATTCTTCCTTAGCTGAAAACCTTTTTTTTAGTCAAGTTATTAATATTAGAAAAAAATTCTCAAATACAGAATTAAAATTTATAAAACTCTTCTTTGAGAAGACAAACATATTTCCAGTGAGTGTTATACTGATAGATAAGTTTGTTTTTTTTTTTGTAAAATCAGCAGACTCCTTCACAGCTAAATCTCATTTAAAGAAATTACGACATATTATCAAAAGTAGAAAAATTTTAGTTATTAGGGCTGAAACTACGTTAATTAAATTAATTTTCAGCTTTTTTGATGATATCTATATTCACAATATACGAACGAATGTGAATCCAAAAAGAGATATAATAGATGTCTTATTCTTAAGTAATAAAGATAGAGCCGTTGCTGTAGGAAAAGAAGGTAAGTATATAAAAACCGTAAACTATCTATTTAAGAACTATATTTCGTTTAAATATCCTGTAAAAAAAACTAGAAGCAATACGTTGGAATTAAGATGTAGTCTTACATCCATGTGAATAAAATAAAATCTCACATTTATTCTCTTCTCTTATTTTCTGCGATTTTATATGCTAACTTGGAACTTAATTTGCCTAATACTTTTTTTAACGACGCTTTCCAACCCCATATTTTATACATTTGTCTAAGAAACAAACTAATTACTAGAAATGTTGATATTACGGCAATCCAAATAGTTACTAGGTCTAATTTTTTATAAAATATGAAATATAAGAAATTATGCCCTAAATAGACAGTAAATGAATAGTATGAGAAATAGAAAAATACGCGATATCTTTTCTTAGTTTTAAATAAATTATATTCTTCAAGAATTATTAAGATCATTAACACTATTAGATCGATTCCTATTGCGTAAAATAGCCAAGAAAGACTACTCCTGCTTAGAAATGATGGAAAGTTAAACCATACACCGAATGAAATTAAACCTAAACTAATAAGACTTGTAGGAATTATCATTTCCTTTTTTAATTGTTTTCTCTTAAGTTCAGGATTTTTGTTGTTATTTATATTATATATAATGTCGCCAAAAACAGTTCCAAAAAGAAAAAATGAAAAAAAAAATAATAATGGATCTTGACTATAATTGTTGTAAAAAATGTGATAAAATATCCCTAGAAGATTTAATTGCTCTTTATATGGAGAGAGCAGTATATAAAGATACTGACTGATAAACCATGTTATAACGCCAATTATAATTCTTGTTATTTTTGAAGTATTAAATAATGGCCATGTTATAAACAGTGAAAAAGCAGCAGTCATAAGCACAAACCATGTCCAAATCCATGATAATTGATTTATAGTAATAGCTATCGCAGTATTATAGATTATCGCTAATATTAATAAAAAAAAAGCTCGTAAAAAGTAAGACATCTTAACTTTTGAATAATTTAGATCTTTTATTTCCTCAACCCTGTATAATCGGTTGCGGTACGATAGAGTTATACTAACACCCGAAATGAATAAAAATCCAGCGGCTCCAATAGGATCAAAGATATAAAAAGTAAATGTCCTTACCCAAAGATATTCCGGTCTAATCCACCATTCTATTAAATGGCCAAGAAACATCCAACTCATACATAATCCGCGAAAAATATCAATACTTTTTAGTCTCTCCATAATGATCATTATTCTGATAACGATTATTTAGGAATTTTTGGCAATATATAATATTCTACGATTTCCAAATCATACTACGCAGATGAAAATTATATATTATTAAACCTAGTTTTTATTCGAACATTACCTCCCTTAATCCAAACCTGGGATTTTGGAATTAAAGATTAAAATTTAACATTTTATATAAAAGTTTGATTGACACTTTTACTAGCTATTACTATTTTCTAATTCTCTAAAAAAAAAAGAAAGCCAGAACCACGGAAGCTGCTTAAGCTATAATTTATCTATAATAAAGATTAAAAAGTTAAATGTTATTGCCTCCCTACTTTAATAATTTCAATTCTATCTGCTAAATCAACAGCTATTTTATTAATTAGAAATTTAATTGAAGCATATTTATCCCATTTTTTGTAAATAAATCGAAATAGAAAAGTCCACGCAATTAAAATGGGGATAATTACAAACCAAATGTTAATAATACTAAAAATAGGTGGAAATAGGAAGTAAAGAAGCTGATGAGCAAGGAATATAGTAAAAGAATAAAAAGAATAAATTTCAAAGAATCTATACCTTTTTTGGAAACTTATTACCCTAATCTCTTTAATATAAACCAAAAATGCCATTAATATAAGTTGAATCCCAACGACAAACATATGTGAAGCAAAGGTTGATTTATTCGAGAAATCAGGAAAATTGTATAGTATTCCAAATATTATTAGAAGTACTCCAAATAATAGACCATTTCTAACAATTTTTTTCTTTAAGAACAATCTTCTTTCGATTAGATTGTCAATATAATTAGATTCAAAGAAAATATCACCGAATACGGTTCCTAAAAGAAGAAAAGGAAAATAACCCAAAATGACATTTTGATCGGGAGAATTGTAAAGAAAATAGAAAAGATATCCTAATATGTTTTGTGTATTACTGTATGGAGTCAACCAATAGAATACAAATTCGTTACCAATCCAAAATACAAAACACATGGACACTCTAAAAATTCTGGATGTTTTTAAAAACGGCCAAGCCATAAACAAAGATACTGAAATTGTTTGTATAACAAACCATAACCATATTCCTGAAAGCCCCATAAAAAGTGTACCGATGAAATTCCATAATAAAGAAATTAAGAAGATGAGCAAACATCTTAACATATAAATATTTCTAGCTCGTTTCATGTTAAATTCTTGAGAATCTTGAGCTTTCAACTGATTTCTCTTAAAGGACAATGAAGCGCTCATACCTGAAACTAATAAAAATCCACCGCCTCCTACTGGAGCACCATAATGCCAAATAATCTCATACAACCAGAAATCTCCTTGAGAAATCCACCAATTAACCATATGCCCAAAAGTCATATAGAATATGCAAATCCCTCTGAAGATATCAATACTTTTAAGCCTTGTCATAATTTTGAATATTCCTAAAACGAAATGAATATAAAAAGAATTCTGATCAAAGAAATATATTTTTACATTTCTGCGAAAAATATGTCTTGTTATATCGATTTTATTAATGTAAAATTGTAAAAAAGATAAATTTTATTTTATTTTATTAGAGTTTATGATTTCGATTGCATTACTGAGAGTTATTTTTCCAGTTAAAACTTTTTCTACTGCATCCTTTAATGATAATAAGGGTTCATCTTGATTTTCAGATTTCTCGGTTTCAGTTTTTCCAATAAATTTTTTTTTCATCCTTATCTGCTCAAAAATATCTTCATAATTATCAAATCTAACATCGATTCCTAATCTAAACGCTAATATCAAAGCAGAAATCTCATCCTTTGTATACTTTTTACCAACTATATTTCTTGATAACCTAAATTGCGACGATTTAAACTCATCAATCAAGCATACTCCAAGATCATTCCGATTCCGAAACATAAAGTAAATTTGCTTTACTAAATTATAAGTAATGTCAAGAACTCCTCGTCCTAATTTGAAGTTTAATTTCATCAATGTTGTTATATCTTCCTCAAATGTGTCTATAAATTTTTGAATAATCGCAAAGAAATTACGCTTTTCAAAACAGCAGTATGAATCTAAATAATAATCATCTAAAAAAACCATTAAGCCTAACTTTTTACCGGGATCGATAGAAAAAGTTAAAGTGGAATAATACTCCTTATACCCAATTCTTACAGCAGCAATTACATGTAAGAAATATTTATCAAAATCAATATTTTTTGAATATACAAGACAAATAGCACGATTTTTATCTCCACATTTTTTATATTCATTGGAAGTTGTAAGGATGATTGACGGAATATCGGGAATTTTAGAATCTAAATTTAAGATTTGAAAATGAATTTTATACTTATCTAACGCCCTCTTTAATAAATAAAAAAAATTCAAATCCTCTGTTAAGATATATAAAGGTTGATTTCTCAAATTAATTATATAAATTATAGAAACAATTAAAAATTTCTAATTATGAAATTTCCCCTAACTAAAGTAAATGAGTTCTTTAAATCTACTGATGCCAAAGAGGGAATAAATTCATTATGGGGCGACTTTGGTGTTGGGAAAACTACATTATCACTTCAAACAGCTAATATATATGCGTTAAATAAAAGAAAAGTGCTTTATATATGCACAAAACCAAATCTTCCATTTAAAAAAATTAGTGCTGTGTTTGAAAACAATTTAGAGGATGTATTAGAAAATATTTTATTTATTCATACCACGAATTTTGACGATATAATCAATTTTATTTTTAATTTGGAATTTATCGTTCTAAATGATTTAAAAACTAAAAATGGGACATTTAATTTAATAATTATAGATTCTATGACAGATTTATATCGGTTAGAATTAAATCGTGAGAAAAAAGGAAAAAACTTTATTCTGAATTATAGACTAAATCAATTGTTAGCTAATTTGGTTAATTTAAAACAAAAATATGAGATTGGTATCTTGATAGTAAATGAAATTAGTAGAAGAACTCAAGAGGGGCAAAATTTCGAGGTGGAAAGCGGGGGTAATGTAATGCAATATTGGGTGACTAATTCTATCAAAATCGAACGAACAGATGTAGCAAACAACCGAAGGTTAATTTTACATAGGGGAAATGATAATATCTCATTTCTGCTAAATTCCATGTTAACTAAACGCGGTTTTGAATAAAAAAATATAAAAGATTTTCAATTATAGCTCATTATTTTAATTCGAGAACTAATATATAGAAACACCAAATGAGTTGTTTTAATGAGCGAGAGAAAAGAAAATATAAAATTATCAAAATGGTTGGATAATGATATTCCACATTCTTCTTCAGATAGAGATGAATTAATTGAGATTATTGAAACAATTGCTGAAGCAACGATTCCCATAAGGGGGTTGTTAGAAAGGGGAATAACTTCACGCGAAATCGAACAAAGAATGGAAATTGAAAGTGTAGAAAAGCAGACTATCAATCTTTATGGAGAATCCCAAATTCATGAGGATGTATTAACTCATAGCATTATCCTAAAAGCACTTCAAGAAAGCGATGTTAAATTTCTATTTGTTGCTTCTGAAGAAGCTGAACCTGTTCTAGGTAGTGGAAAGTTTGGAATTACAATAGATCCCGTAGACGGGTCATCTAATGTTAGAGTTAATAGAACCGTAGGGACGATAGTGGGAATATATAATGAAATGGGTGCTATTATTTGTAGTTTCTATATTCTTTATGGGATTTACACTAACCTAGTTTTAGCTCTTAATGGCAAAGTTGCAGAATTCATTCTGGACACATCCCCTTATAGTATGACTTTTTATCATTATATTTATCAAGAATTAAAAAAATTACCTAATAATATGGAAGGAGGTATAAGGTGCCTTGGTGGAGATTCAACAAAGTGGTCCGATAGATGCAAAGCTTACGAACAAGCGTTAATTAATCGAAATTTCAAAGATCGCTACAGCGGAAGTTTTGTTGGGGATATACATGCAATAATAACTTATGGCGGAATATATTCATATTTTTCTTCACCAAAAGCTAAAATACGCATATATTATGAATGGCTTCCTCTAGCTTTTATCATTAAAACTTTAAAAGGAGTTTTTTTAATTATTGGTAGCCCCGAAAACGCAGATGAGGTTAAGAAAATGGAAAGTATTGAGCCCTTAACAGTAGATAATGTTAATGAGATTCATACGAGAACTTCTGGCGGTTTGTTAGGTAGCGAAAAGCCAGTAACCCTCTTTTTCTCAATAACCTAATTAAATAGTTAATAAATATAAGACAATATGAAAACTGAAAATCAAGATTTTGGTAAAAACAAGTACATTACAAAACAAGAAGGTTCTGTGAAATTCTTATTGCACGAGATAGATAACGATATTATCCCCTCTAAATCTATGAATGTTTTTTATAACAAAAGAATGGAGATAAACAGAGATATTTCAATCTTAGCTATTATAGCATATAGTAAAATCATTAACCAAGAATCGTTAGTAGTTGTAGATTCAATGGCGGCTTCGGGTATTGGTTCAATAAGATTGTTAAAGAATACAAAGAATGTTGAAAAAATATATTTAAACGACATAAATCCTATCGCAGTTGAGCTAATTAAAAACAATTTAGAATTAAATGAAATTGACCCTACTCAAGTGGTAGTTTTAAATAAGGACGCCAACCTATTGTTTTCAGAATTTTCTCGAAGTTCTGCCTTACCAGATGTTATTTCAATCGATCCTTTTGGCACTCCAAACTTTTATATTGATTCTGCCTTTAAAGCAATTAAAAAAGATAAAGGATTGTTATGTATAACAGCGACAGATACAGCAGTGTTATTTGGAGTTAAACAAAAGGCTTGTATTAGAAAATATATGGCTAAACCGCTTCACACAGATTATTGTAAGGAAATTGGGGCCCGAATATTAATATCTTTTATCTCAAGAATTGCCAATATAAACAATTTAGGCATAATACCGCTTCTAACTTTCTATTCTAACCATTTCATAAGAATCTTTGCAATTAGTTTCAGAGGGAAGTCAAAGATATTAAAGGATTTACCAAAAAGTTATGGATATATTATTCATTGTAATTATTGCGGGAATCGTTCATCCATTATTGAGAATCTCTTAAAAGTTCCTCAAAAATGCCCTATATGCTTAAATGAAAAGCATTTATCATATTCTGGACCTTTATGGGTTGGTGAGTTGCATCAAAAATCATATTTAGAAGAGTTAAGTCTTTTAAATGAGAAATTCAATTTTAAGAATAAAAATAGAATTAAAAAGATCCTTAAATTCGCACTTAATGAAATAAATATGCCTATTTCATATTATAATGTTCATAAAATTTTTAGGGATCTAAAACTGCCCATTATGCCAAAACTAGAAGATATCATAGAATTGATTGAGGAAAAAGGTTTTAAAGCTTCAAGAACTCACTTTGACTTTGTTTCGATTAAAACAGACATGAGGATTGATCAATTAAAAAAAGTCCTAAAACAAAATGAAAAATTAAATTAGCATAAAGACTATGCCAAAAGATGCAGAAGAACATAAAAAAGATGCCACTTATATGCAAGCTAAACGTGAAGGATATAGAGCCCGTTCAGCTTTTAAATTACTGGACATTCAAAATAGGTATAATATTTTTAAAAGAGCGTATTATATCTTAGATTTAGGTAGTGCTCCGGGTTCGTGGTTACAAGTAGCTAAAAAATTCGCGGAATTAAATCTAACTAAATATTTGGATAAATATTATCACCGCGTTCATTATAAGATTATGGGCGTAGATATCAAGAGATTAACCCCCATTGAAGATATAAAAATCCTTAAAATGGATTTTACCACGCCTGAGTTTCCTATTGAAGTAAGTAAATACTTCGAAGGAGAAAAACTTGACCTCATTCTTTCTGATGCTAGTATTAATAAATCAGGTAATAAATTTAGTGATCAATCAAGGCAGATTAAACTATGTCTCAACATCCTTGAGCTTACTGAAAACCTCAAAATCAAAGGAAATTTCTTGATAAAAGTATTTCAAGGAGCTGATTTCGAGAATTTTTACAAAAAGATGAAACAAAATTTTATAGATGTGAGAAGCTTAAAACCTAAATCATCAAATAAAAAAAGTAATGAGATATATTTAATTGGATTAAAGAAGAAGTATTAACATTTCACAGCTCTTCAATTTCCTCAAAATTTATGTTATATATCTTCCCTTCCAGAGTAGTGTCTATCCAATTTGATAACCAAGGGCAATGTGTTGGATTATATTGATCAAGGTTAGTACTATTACATTTATTCGTAAAAGGACAGATTAAACATGGTTGGTATGAAAAAACATCTAAAATGAAATCGGCTTTATTCCTATCAATTTTCCGATCCTTAATTTCTACATCATAAGATTCATTTATGGTTATATGTTTTGTCCACGAGGCCTCCATTAACTCTCGATTTACTTTTATTTTTGATTGAAGTGATAAAGTATTTAGAATTCCATCGAGATCGATTCGTTCCTTCTTTGTTATCTCTAATAGTTCCTCAAAATAAATATCTTTTTCTCGTGAGATAATATTGAGAACTATTCGTTCATCCTTTTTTAAACCACGACCCTCTTCTCTTTTCCTTTCCTCTATTCTTTCCAATCTTCGTTCAGTATCCGATTTTCCTTCCTCTTCCGTACCTTCTACTCTCTCCTTTACTTTGCACTTATGTCGGCTGAGATACGCAAAACTGTTTCCACAATACGGACATACTTCTTTCTTTTTTTTTGCCATTTTTAGAGAACGAAAAAATTAATATCTAATTTTATAAAAACAAATGTTAAAATTAATATAAATAATAGTCAATATTTAATCAAAAATTAATTTTACGATTTAATCTTTTATCAATAAAAATAAGTATTACCTAATTTAAGTTTTTTTTATTTATTTAGAGATTCTAAATAATTATCAGCTGAGAATGTTAAAAGGCCGACTTATAATGGGAAAGATATTTGAATCTACTATAATTGATAAGAAAAAAATCATTAGTGAAATTGAAAGAACAAAACATGAAAAAATACTAATTTCAACTGGTTCCAAGAATTTTAATAAAGCAATTGGTGGGGGATTCTTTCCAGGTAAAGGGTATGTAGTTTTTGGAGCTAATAAGACAGGGAAAACTCAGATATGCCATCATTTATCAGTACAGGCGTTTGAAAAATCGTTTAAAGTTGTTTATTTAGATACAGAAAACACATTCCGTCCCGAAAGAGTTCTAGAGTTAGCAGAATCCAATAAAAATAGCAGTGAAAAGACATTAAAGAATATATATGTGTCAAAAATCATGAGTAACAATGCTCTTTTATTAAAACTTAATGAATTGGATTCTATAATCAAATCCCATAATGTAAAATTATTAATAATCGACTCTATTAATAACTTTCTCAGAATTGAGCGTAGTGATAAACAAATATCGTTCTTAAAAGCAAAAACCACTTACTTAAAAATTTTAGAAAAAATAAACAATCTAACTCAGCGGTTTCAATTAATTACAATTCTAACAGCTCAGGTAGCTCCAAATTTTATTGAAGAAGCGGTAGTTAAGGAGTTTCCCGTTGGAATACAATATTTAAATCACTTTTTCTCAGAATTATTGTATTTAAGTTATAAGGAAAAGGACATGATTTATATTCATCTAGTAAATTCTCAATTTCTTCCTGAGAAAAAAGTAGTATATACTATTACTAAACGGGGAATAGAAGATTATAAAATGTAATTTCTTAAAATCTTTCTTTAAATGCTTCAAGTGTTAAATAATCAAATTTATCTGAAATTGATTTGGTGTTAATTAAATATAAAGGTATTTTTATTTTGGGTATTAACCACTCGATTATCTGCAAAGCATATTGTAATTTTTTTAACTTAATTGGATCAGCTAAATAATTCTTTTCATTATTTGGTTTACTATATTTTCCCACAATATCGTCGAAATCCATACCTATTAAATATAGCTCTTGCTGAGGCAATAAAAAAGATAGTATAAAAGCTAAAATCCTATCTCCATCAGTAAAGCCGCCGGGATTAATTAAATTGTAAGTTGATTCTGCTTGAGTTGTCCCGATTATTTTTGTGAAGTTAATAATTGTATTTTTAAAATGCTCTAAAAGAATAATATTGTCTCCATGTGCATGGACAATCACATATTTCGCCTTGAGGAAATCTCTTTTAGTGATACCATCTAAATCCGTTATAATACCATCAATCGGTATGATTCTCTCATTCAACAATTGAGCAGCACCATCAGAAGCTAAATTCACACAGTTATTAAAAAATTTTTTTCCTAAATTACTTAGTATAAAATCAACTGATTCTTCTAATGAAGGACCACAACCAAAAACACAGATATAATCTTTTTTTTGGATATTTTCTTTAAAAGAAAGTAAAATGTCCTCAAGCTTATACGAGTATTTTTTTTCTTCTAAAATATGAGATAATAAATCTCTTGCTTCTCGATCTTTTTGAAGATCAAAATTAAAATCATTTACTATCTTACGATACCACTCTCTAAATTCAATATGAGATTCGATTTGAGTCTTAAGTGAATTTTTCATATATATCGTTATTAACTTTTAAAAAATATATCTCAATAAATAAATTTTAAATCTATGATATAATTAACTTTATCATACTATTAAATTCAGTATTATATAAAATATTAAATTAATAGCAAAGAGTTGTATAAAACATGGCAATTTGGTTTACTAAAACCCATCAATGGTATAATGATGCAACTGGTGAAGTAGGACTTACCCCTTATGCCGCTGAGCAATTAGGAGAAATTTCGTTTGTGGATGTAGAGGCCCTTGAGGGTGCTGAACTTTCTCAAGTAACAATGGATGGAGACGAACCTTCCTCAGATCCAATTGACGCTACAGTGGAATCAAGCAAAGCAGTTGGAGATGTTTACTGTCCTGTATCAGGCACAGTTAGCGCGGTAAATAGTGATTTAATGGATGAACCTGAAAAAATCAACGAAAATGCGTTTACTGCTTGGCTATTTAAGATTGATGCTTCCAATTGGAGTGCTGAGAAAGGAAATTTATTGGATGAAGCCGCTTATAATTCCTATATTGCATCCCTAAGTTAAATAAAATTTTAAAGCTTAAAAGAAATTTAACTAATTTTTATTTTTTTTCTTTATCGCACTAGAAGCGAGGAATTTTAAATTTTTCAAAAGTTTAGAATTTTAATAAATGACAATTAAAATAGCCATAAATTCTTTGCTAATTTAAACTCTCGCAACTAGATAAATAGAAAGATTGTGCAACATGTAAATTTGATTTAATTACACATTAAATAATTTTCGACCTAGTTTAATCGTTATCATTGCCTGTAATGTAAAAAAGGAAGCCAATATTACTAGAATACCTACGGCTAAATATCTAACTGCTACGCTCTTATTATATACGAATTTAGATGCCTGATATAATAAAATAAAGCCAATTGAACACAGAAATATAAAAATAGAAGCAACTACTCCTTCAATTATGAATGACTCGTTTATATCCGGATATAGAAACAAGGCACTACCATCTTGTGGATTAGAACCCAAAGCTGGAACTTCTCTAAATATTAGATAAACTATTCCTGTCTGTAAAAGGAACAGAATAATGTAAACTCCTATTACAGCCATCGATTTACCTGGAAGAGGAATTCCCATTCTGGGCTTTTTTAAATCTGGAAACAAAATTTTTGGTTTTCTGAATGTGTTGCCAAAAATCCATGGTGTTCTAACTTGAATTTTTTCAAATACAGTCTCCGAGCCTGATACTTCATCTTTAGCTGCTTTTGCTTTATTTCTTCTTTCCTCTTGCATCGCAATCTCGAAATTTATTTACTTTGATTTATAAATTTTTTTTAAATTAAAATTTTGTTATAAAAGCAGTTGGTATTCAAGATATCTAGTTTAAATTCTGGAGTAATGCAATTAAAAATTTCCAAATTTTCGCAACGCTTTTTATTTTAAGTCGTTCGTCAGGAGAATGTCCACCAAGTACATCTGGTCCTAATGATATCATCTCCATATCTGGATAATAACTACTAAAAAAGGCACATTCCAATCCGGCATGAATCGCTTTGATAGTTACTTCTTTATCAAAAAGATTTTTATATACTTGTTTTGATATTTCAGTTAACTTTGAGTTAAAATCTGGTGGCCAACTTGGATAGATAGTAATTATCTTAATGTTTATGTCTAACCCAGACATTTTTAAGAGGGTCTTTAGCTTCTCAAATAAAGTATCTTTATCATATTGTTCTAAACTTCTTGTACTAACTTTGAATTCGATTATGTTTTCTAATGTGTGCACCACTGCAAAATTCAGTGATGTATGTACTAGTCCTTCACTTGTAGGGTGTAAAAAAATAGGTCCATTTGGTATTAAATAAAAAAGATCAACTAATATATTTTGGAAATCCTTTGAAAATGTTGTTTTATCAGTGAAATTTTTTAAGAGATCTATTGAAATTAATAAGTTCGAATCTGTTCCTTCATAAAGATTCTTAATATGAGGGATTATTTCTTTTAAAAATGCTTCAAGTTCATACTTTTGGCTCTGTTCTATAAAGAAAATAGCATGAGCTTCCCTAGGAATCGCATTAGTTAAGTTTCCTCCCTCTAAAGAATTAACTAAAATATTAAATTTCGAATTTATTTTCCAAATTATTTCAGTTAATATTTTTAGAGCATTTCCTCTTTTTTTGTTAATATCTGTCCCTGAATGTCCCCCAAGTAGTCCAGAAATGGAGATTTTTATCGCTTTCAAATTCGGGGTGCTTAATAATTCTCTCTCGTAACTTACTTCAGCCTTAAAGACCCTTCCTCCGGCACACCCAATGGTGAACCTTTCATCTTCTTCTGAATCAAGGTTTAACAGATATTTTCCACTTATCAAATTTTTATCCATTTGGCTTGCACCAGAAAGACCTCTCTCCTCATCAACTGTGAACAATAAATCTAGATCAAGTGCATCAAAATCTAAGCTTCCATTATGTATTTTTTTCATAATTGCAAGCTGATATGCGATCCCAACACCATTATCTGCACCCAATGTCGTTCCTTCAGCAGTTAACCATCTCTCGTTTTCAATTTCAATCGTTTTTAGTTTTAAGGGATCTTTCAAGAAATCGTGCTGTATATGTTCATTTTTTTCGCATACCATATCCATGTGGCTTTGTAGTACGACTCCTAATTTATTACTTTCAGGGTCTCTGTTTGAAGGAATTCGTACAACTAAATTTTTTATTGTATCAACTTTAGTTTGAAACCCCAATTTCTCAGCTTCATTTTTAATATATTCTCTTATCTTATCTTCATATGTCGAACATCGAGGAATTCTCGTAATTTCGTAAAAATATTGCCAAAATTCTGAAGGTTCGCCAAAATCTTTTAAATTTTCCATAAATATCCCTTTCAATGCAAATATAAATATGAATTATTTTTTATTACTTATACAAAATAATATTTAATTGCTTATAACAATTGTAATAGAGGATATAAAATGAGCAGTTGGAAGGATCTGTATTCTGAAGTTAAACGTCGCAAAATGGAAGCACTTGATAAAAAGGATGTTGTAAAAGCGGTTGAAAAGCACGGTAAAATCCTTGCGGTGGAAGGTCGCTACGAACACCCTAAAAAAGTGATAGATCATATGTACGCAGCAAAACACATTACGATTAGTCCTAATGATATTATGAAATATAATTTAAGTGATTACGATGTTGTTTTGATCGGATGCCCCGGAGATAAAATTCCGCATTCCGCTTTCCCAAAAATCAGTGAGTATGTGTCTCTAACTGGAGGTTGGTTAATAACAACTGATTGGGCAATAAAATATATAGTTGAAAATATTTTTCCCGGTTATATTCGGTGGAACGGACAAAAAACTGCTGATGCTGTTGTTGCTTGTCAAATAGTTGAACCAGATCATCCTTTCTTAGAAGGTGTATTAAGCGAAATACAACAAGCTAAATGGCAAAAAATGACAGCTAAAGATACAAAGAAAGCTGAATTTAAGTGGTGGCTTGAAAATAGATCTTTTCCTATTCAAATTCTCAGCCCTGCAGTTCGTATTTTAATCAAATCTTATCATATTAAGCAAAAATGGGGCGAGGATCCTGTATTGTGTTATTTTAATCATGGTAACGCGGGAGGACGTGTTATTCATTTAATTTCCCATACACATTTACAGAAAGGAGGAGCAAAAGGTAAATACGCTTCAGCCTTAATTTTAACCAATATATTAGACGAAAAAGTATCTACAAAGATGGGAATTTCAAAAAAACCTACAAAAGGGTATGTATCTGATTGGGAACAACCTCAAACTTACGCTCAACCTCAACAGGAAACCTCTTATGGACAAAATAACCAATACTTAAATCCCACTAGTTCAAATATGGGTTTAACGGGTACTACTCAAATAGTTGAAGTTGACGTAAATAGCGCTAACTTCTCATATGCGGATAAATGTAGTTATTGTGGTTACGATTATGGCGAATATAGGGGGAAAATTTATAAATGCCAATCATGTGAGACTACTTATCACGAAAATTGTCTCAACATGCAAATTAACGAAGGTACATGCAAGAATTGTGGAAAAATTTTGCTTTGGTAGGTTCTAAAACCTATTTTCTAAAAATTTTTTTCGAATTGTAATTTTTTGAAAAATGTAATATCAGAAGATATTTCAACATATTATTTTAATAGGTTACATTTTTCGTGAAAGGCCGGTTTCACGAACTTTTTTCTTAAAAAAGCATTATAACATCAAAAAAGTAATTTAAAAATAATTAAAAAAAAAATATTTGCTAAAAAAATATCTAAGAGAATTTCTTGATTCTTATTCCTCAATAATCTCGATTACTTCCTCGGGACACTGGGTTTCACATGCTCTGCAACCGACGCAGTCATCTCTATTATCTTCGAGTACATTTACCTTTCCGCCTTCTGGTTCCCCAAAACATTCGCTTGGGCAGACTTCGTAACAAGTTCCACAACCAGTACAACCATCTAAATCTATTTTAATTTTAAAGCTCATTTTCGAATCCTTATTAATTTTTTTTCGGAATTAAGTAATTTTCGAATTGATAAAATAATTACCTTTGTTTATGAGAAATTGTGTAAAAAATTTAAATCTCTTTCTTATTTTAAGAAATGATCCTGTAAAGTTTTCAAAAGTAACAAAACAAAAAAAGAAAAAATGGTAAAAAATTGTTATAACTCAAGGTTTTTCAAACCAAGGAAATATAAAATAGCGGTTAAAAAGCTTCCTATAATACCCCCATAAAAACCTGCGCTAAATCCCCACCAAGCGTCCTCAATTGTCATTTCTACAGCGAAAATAATACCCCCGATTACACATAAGATAAAAACAATAATTGAAGCATATAATCCATATTTAACATACTTCTTATCTGGGATTTTTTCAGGGAATCTAAGAATTAAGATTGAAATACCCATACAGTACAAAAGCAAGAATCCTGAAATTATAATCGGAATACCAAGTAAACCATTCCATGCACCAATCCAACCATAAATATAAACTCCGAGGTAATAGTTTGAACCATCCCACCATCCAAAATCTAATGCTAAGAGTAAAACTCCACCAATAGCACTAGTGATGAACGCCCCTATAAAAAATGTTGATGTTGGAATTTCATTTCTCTCTTCTGACATATTATATCACTTTTAATCCGAAATTTAAGTAATTAACTAGAATTTAATTTATTTTTATTTATAATTATATCTTATTTAAAATAATTGATTTTATTGATATTATGTAATTACTAAGCAATAATAAATTAGAGAATATACATATGATTAATTTAAAAGAAAAGTGGCAGTATCAAATTGATGAACCTATTCTACAAATTGAAATTGGAGACATTAATAATAATGGTCATAAAGAAATTATAGCAGCTTTAAAATCAGGAAGATTATTGATTCTTTCTTTGACCGGAAAAATTTTATCGGATAAAAAAATAACGGAAAAATCATCCATTTGGAAGATAGAAGTAAGAGATATTGATGATGACAATAAAAGTGAATTAATTTTGGGCGGATTAGACGGTATATTAAGAGTATTTAAATGTAATACTTCCTACGAATTGGAATCATTCTGGAAACATCAATTTGGAGCATCTATTAGCGGATTTTTACTATCAGACATTAATAATGATAATCTGAATGAAATCATTGCATACTCTATAGACAAGAGTCTGAGAGTTTTAAATCCTTTAGATGGATCCTTAATTTGGGGACAATTATTTGAAGATGGAATTGGGGACGCTATAGTTTGGCAAGATCCTTTAGAACCCGCTCTGAAAGAAGTCATTGCTGCCGGAAATGATGGGACATTAAGAATTTTTAAAGGAATGAACGGCGATTTATCGTGGTTTAAACAATATACTGATAAAATTCGCTGCGTTTCCATTTTCAACTCAAATGGAAAAGAATTTATTGTATGTGGAGGAGACGATAAGATGCTTCACTTCATTGAAAAAAGTTCTTACAATGAAATAAAAACAATTCAATGCCAAGAGTACGTGTGGAAATGTTCTCTTTTTGCCTCTATGAAAAAATCTAGCCTACTTGTTAGCACATACTCTTTTGATTTTTTTGAAAGTTTGATAAACATTCATGAACTCGAGTTCAGTTCTAAATTGATGTGTTTCAACCAAGATTTAGATAGTCTTTGGGAAATTAATAATGTAAATGTGGAAACGGTATTATATGTTATCTTAAAAGGATTTGATTTCTTTATTATTGGTACAACTAAGGGTAGAATACTTCTCATTGAAGGTAATACCGGAAAAATCTTAGCAGAAATTAAAAAGAAATCGTGTGTTAATGACGCAAAATTCGATTTAGATTTAAAAACTCTAATTACTTGTCACGACGACGGTTCTTTATTCGCTTACTTTTTAGGTGAGATTTAATTTTTATATACAGATCTAGTACGTCTAAAGGATAGATTATGTGTCGCATGTTCTTTAAGTGTTCTCTTAAACCATTCTTTATCAATTATACAATTCTAAAACAATTTCTCGCAACATGTCACTGGAATTATTTTAAGAAATATGACATTTTAGGACATCATGGCTTAGGCTGGGGGTTTGCTTATCTCTCAGAAAATAATAAAGAACTCGTAATTAAGCGAGATATTAACCCAATTTACCACGCTGATTGGGAAAGCCTTACCAAGATTAAAACTCGATTTCTTTTAGTTCACGCAAGGAAAACACTCCCATGGAAAAGGAAATTTGAAAATGTACACCCGATAAATATTGTTGAAAAGTATCTAATTACCCATAATGGCATAATTAAAAATTTTCCTGAAAAAAAACTAAACACCCCTAAATTGAATAGAATTTATAGGGAGACTAGTTTAGATACCCGAAAGTATTTATGTTCTATAATTGACCAAATACAAAAAGGCAAAGATTTAAAGAGTGGTTTGGAATTTATATTTAAGGAAATTGATATTGGCGCCGGAGCTAACGCGTTTCTCTTTAATTCCCAAATGTGTAATGTGATAACTAATCATAATACGAATTTTAACGGTCGGCACCATACTTTATTTATAAGTCGAAAATACAACGAAGTCATCGTAAGCACAACACCACTTACTAATAATGCTAAAGAAATTCCTAATTATTCTTTGATTAAAATAAATTTAGCGAATCTGGATATGAACTTTACGAAATTATCCTTTTAGAATCATATCCTTAATTTTAAAATAAAAAAAATAAAAAAAAATAAAAAAATCTTATTTTTACTCTTTGGATTCCTCTTCAGCAGCTAATTCCTCTTCCAATTCTTCGAGTGGAACAGGGGCTGGAGTAGTCAACATGCTATAACCAATCCAAATAGCAATTATAGCAATCAATAGTACCATAATCCAGAGTGGTAGAACGGTAAATAATCTATAATCGAGCCAATCGATACCAAACAATTTAAACGCTACATCCCAATTAGGATTGTTTCCTAAGGTATTAAACCATAAATCAAGAACGCTTCCCATGGTGTAGATAATAGCGATTAGAATGCCAAGGATCATAACGATTGCTCCAATTATCTTGTCTTTGGCCATATTAAACACCTTTGTGAATTTCAGACTTTTTTTTTTATATTTTCAAGCAAGGTAACTTTGCTTATTCAAGCACAGTTGCATTACTTATTATTATTTTTAACATTATATTAAATTAAAACCATTCGTTAAGGATCATTTGGTTTTAATTGTGATGATCCATAATTTGATATTATAAAAGAAATTATAATTTAAAGAATCGTTTTTATAAAAGCTAAGCCATGTCAAATCTCGATCGCTACGTTCTTATCGTCGGTTCAAGCAATATGGATTTGAATATTTACTCTGAAAGATTTCCTAATCCAGGAGAAACTGTAACTGGAGGTGTTTTTAAGCAATTCTTAGGAGGAAAGGGTGCGAATCAAGCAGTTGCTTCTGCAAGATCCGGTTCCAAAACTATTTTTATTGGTAAAATTGGAACAGACGCATTTGGAGACCAAATGATTTTGCAATTAAAATCTGAGGGAATTAATCTTAAATACATTATTAGGGATTCCCAGGAATCAAGTGGGATTGCTTTTATTTTGATAGATAAAACTGGTGAAAATATGATTAGTGTGGCGCCAGGAGCTAATTTCAATTTAAAACCTGATAACATTAAAGCAAACAATGAAATTATTAGAAACGCAAACTGTTTAGTTGTTCAAATGGAAATACCTTCAGTAACTATTGAAGAAATTTATAAAATAGCAGCTCAAGGTAACTCTATAAAAATTCTTAATCCTGCGCCTTTAAAACCTATTAGTCATTCAATCTTAAGTAATGTAGATATCCTAATCCCAAACGAGGGAGAACTATTACGGTTACATTCATTATTGAACCTTAAAGATCTGAAAGGTGAGAAAAAAGAAAGAATAATTCAAGCTTCCAGAGATATATCAGAATATGGAGTGAATGTAATCATAACAACACTTGGGAGTAAGGGGTCTTTAATATACGACGCAAAAAAAGATAGAACCACATACGTACCCGCCTTAAAAGTTCAAGCAGTTGATACTGTAGGTGCTGGCGATTGTTTTAATGGTGTATTAGCAAGCATGTTAAACCTAGGTGAGAATCTAATAACATCTGTAAAATATGCATCGGCGGCTGCTTCAATAGCAGTCACTCGAAAGGGAGCGCAAGCATCATTACCATATCTAAACGAAATTAAGGAACGTTTTAAAGAATATAATAGTGCATAAAAGTCAAAGGTTAGTCGCGTGAAGAAAGAAATCATTCAACCGGATAGAGGAACAATCCTTAGAAAGAACGACCAGAAAGAACTTAGGATAATTATAGATTCTAATCATCTGGATAACATTTTTCTTATAAATGGTGATAATTTCTACTCTCAAAATTTAAAAAAAGCTAATTTGATTATAAAACCAAACGATTATTACATGTTGATTAATAAAAATGAAGAGGAAATTGAAGTAAACTATAGTAACGATTTTTCTAATCATATTACGATTTATAATCCATATAAATTCGAATTTTCTGAAAAAGTAAAAATTGACCCAGAACAATTCTTAAAGAAATATAATGTTCCAAATGGTTTTCTTGACGTATTAAATAAATGGTACAGCATCAAATTCACCTATACCGATTATAATTTAATATATGTTAAACCAGGAATAGGTATTTCAATCCAAACACACAGATTCAGGAGCGAAATATGGAAGATTCTAAAAGGTAGACCAATAATTATAAATGCGAACAGAGTTTATTATTTTGTAGAAGTAGGAACGAATTTTGTAAACGCTAAAATGATGTATCATTCGATAATGAATCCAAATAACGATCCTGAACAATTTGTGATTGTTGAAGAAAGATGGAGTGGAAAATTTAATGAAGAAGATATTGTTAGAGCATTTAATCCCAATAATTATCGCTAAACAATCACACGCGAAACTTGAAATTCTCCACTTAACTCTATCGATAAAAATTGAGATTTAAAGATATTTCTATTTTCCTCGAAGGCCACATCCCAACCTTTTAAGTTTTTGGTTTTTGGTTCTCTGGTTTTAATAAAATTAAAATTTGATAGATAACTAATTTCATTACACGTGTTCAATATCGCGTAAAAAATAAACATAAAATATTGAATGGAACAATTAGATTGGTGGAAAAATGGCTCCAAATGAAGAACATGATGATGAAGAACAAAAAGAAATGACACCGGATGAAACAACTGAAGAACCTTCAGAAGAAATTGATGAAGAAACAGAAGATAAAGAATTAGACCTAGCAAGAGAAAGAGATCGACTCAAATTTCACTATAGAGGTTATACCTTAGAGGAGCTTAAAAAAATGAACATGGACGAATTCGTCAAACTACTACCCTCGAGAGCGCGTAGATCGTTAAGAAGAGGATTGCCACCTAGGCAAAAAAAACTTCTTGAAAGATTAAGAAGGGCATATAGAGCTAAGAAAAGAGGAAAGGATATTCTTACCAGGACGCATGTTAGAGACATGGTAATCTTCCCAGAGATGGTTGGTTTGCAAATTGGTGTCTATAACGGGAAATCTTACGAAATAGTAGAAGTGAAACCTGAAATGATTGGTCATTATCTCGGAGAATTCTCACTCACTAGAAGACATGTTCAACATGGGTCGCCAGGAATTGGAGCCACACGTTCAAGTAAATATGTTCCATTAAAATAATTAAAATAATAAATGAGATGATATTAAATGCCTAACTGGGGTTATTCTTTCATAGAACAAAAATATGATGCGGACAGGTTAGCTAAAGCTTCGGGTAGAGACTTACGAATAAAACCCAAACCAGCAAGAGAAGTATGTGCTGTAATTAAAGGTATGAAGTTAGAACAAGCCAAGAGGTATCTAGAGAAAGTGATTCAACTTGAGCAATCTGTACCATTTAGAAGACATAAAAAGAAACAAGCTCACAGAAAAGACTTGAAACAATTTAACTGGTATGCTGGTAGATATCCCCAAAAAACCGCTGCTAGAATCTATGAACTTCTTACTTCTGTTGAATCAAACGCAGAATTTAAAGGTTTAGATACTGAACAATGTAGAATTATTCACGCAGCAACACACAGAGGAAGAATAATAAAACGCTATATTCAGCGAGCTCATGGTCGATCATCTCCTAAGTTTAGGCATTTAAGTCATGTAGAAATTGTAGTGTACGAATTTCCAAGTTAAAATTAAAATTCCATCATATAATTAAAATTATAAAAAAAGTAGTAGTTATGAGCCCATTAGCGAAACATTTTATTGAGCAAGGAATTAAGTTAATGCAAATAAATGAATACCTGAGATCTGAACTCGTTCGGGCTGGGTTTGCTGGCGTTGATATACAGAAAACCCCGCTCGGCGTTAGAATCACTCTCCGTACGTCCCGGCCAGGTCTTGTAATTGGAAAAGGCGGTAAGCGTATTCAAGAGATTACGGATGTTCTTCAAGATCAATTTGGTCTAGAAATGCCCCAGATTGAGGTCGAGGAGGTCACCAATCCCGATTTGAACGCACAGATTATGGCAGAGCGTTTAGCATATTCGTTGGATCGGGGAAGACATTACAGGAGAGCAGGTTATTATATATTACGTAAAATCATGGAATCGGGAGCTAAAGGTACAGAAATCATTGTTTCAGGTAAGGTCACTTCACAGAGAGCCAGGACGACGGTTTTTAGAGCTGGCACAATGAAAAAATCAGGTCAACCTGCTCAAGAAGGAGTAGATAAAGGAGTAGCTCAGTGTATTCAGAAATCTGGAACTTTAGGGATAATTGTGAAAATCATGCACGCTGACATAAGAATGGGTGATACAATTATAATAAACTACGAAGAATTAGCTAAACTTCAAGCAAAAAAAGAGATCGAGTTAAGTAAAACAAAAATGGAAAAAGACTACAAGACAAGTGTGGAAACAAGAGAACCTAGCGAAGAGGAAAAAGAACTGTTTGAAGAAGTAGAAGAAGAAGACATTTCTGAAATTTCTTTGGAACCAGAAGCAAATACAGATGAAGATAATGATGAATAATATAATATGAAATTAAAATATGGATAGCGACTAAAATATGGATATAATAACTGCAAAAAAAGTCCGGGAAATGGATGAAAGAGAAAGAGAAAGAAGTTTAATAACCCTAAGAGAAGAATTGATGATGCTATACAGCCAACAAACTGGTGGCGGTATCTCAGATAATCCCGCGAAAGCGAAATTAGTGAGAAAACAAATTGCAAGGATTCTGACAGTAAAAAATGAAGATAAATAGTTGATATTATAATGATAAGCCCCAAATATCTGATCTACCACGATTTAATAGGTTTTAGAGTTCAAGCGAAACTTAAATCGAAACCCATTCATTCTAAATTTATGGATGTGGGCGTGGTAATTGATGATACTCAAAATATATTAATTTCAGAAAAAAGTAATGAAATAAAAAAATATATCAAAAAAGATTATATTTTTAGATTTACACTTGATAATGGAATGCTAGAGGTTAATGGATCGAAAATCATTGGCAGTCCAGAAAATAGATTAAGAAGTTTAAAGAAAAAGAAATGGTCGAGATATTAAAATGAGCGTTCGAAATATCGGCATTCCAGGAGTTAATGCTCCTTCAAATCGTGAATGTAATGATAAAGATTGTCCTTTCCATGGGAAAACACGAATTAGAGGTAAAATCACTCAAGGAGTTGTCGTTAATAAAAAATCCAGAAATACAGTAATAATTAGACAGGATTATGTTCAATTCGTTAAGAAATATCAGCGTTATGAAAGACGCAATTCGCGACTAGCATGCCATCTTCCAGAATGTTTAACCAATGATATTAAAGTTGGCGACTTAGTGCGCGTAGGAGAAAGTAGAAAATTATCAAAAACTAAAGCATTTATAGTCTTAGATAAATTAAAAGCAGGAGCGGAGAATTAAATGGGAACAAGAAGAAAACTTGGAAGAAAAACATTAGCCAAACCTAGAACCAGTTATGGTGTCCAAAATGGTTCGAGAATTTTTATTACCGATAATTCTGGGGCAAAAATCGCTCAAATTATTAATGTCGATCGTTCCAAAACACGATTAAGAAGATTGCCAAAAGCAACAGTAGGATCTGTCTGTTCAGTAACTATTAAAAAGGGTCGACCAGATTTGCGGGGTAATATTCTAAAAGCTGTTATCGTAAGACAAAAAATGATTTATAGGAGATTAGATGGCACGAGAATATGTTTTGAGGATAATGCTGGTGTAATAATAACTAAGGAAGGCGACCCCAAAGCTACCGAAATTCGTGGGCCTATTGCAAGAGAGGCAGCAGAATTATTTCCGCGTTTAGCATCAATTTCATCGTTAATCATTTAAAAAATAAGGATTAAGGGATAAAAGAAATGAAAGTAAAATCAAAACAACCTCGAAAACAAAGAAAAGCATTGTATAAATATAAAAACCATCAGAGATCAAAATTATTGACAGTAAGAGTAGCTGATTTTGTACGAGAAGAGTATGGGATTAAAACACTTCCCCTAAGAGTGGGAGATGGAGTCAGAATAATAAGAGGTGAATTCAAGGATTTTGAAGGAGAGGTCATCGAAATCAATAAAAATCAGCGAGCAAAAATCAAAGAAGCTACTTTTGATAAAACGGATGGGACTCAATTTCATCCAGCTATCCACATCTCAAAAATGGTTATAACAAAATTCGCAAAAGAGAAAAAGATGGATGCATGGAGAGCAAATATGATTGAAAGAAAAGCTGTCTTTGGATTTAGAGAAGAGGAACTAACAGGTCCAAAAAAACAAAAAGTGGAGGAAAAAGATTAAATGACGAGACATGGAGGTTCAAGAAAGTTAAAAAGACTGAACACACCTAAATTCTTACAGATAAAAAGAAAGCATGGTAAATTCTTTATGAACCCATCACCGGGACCTCATTCAAGTAGATTCTGCTTGCCTTTATTACATATCGTAAGAGATCTTCTTAAGATTGTTGATAACTACAGAGAAGCAAAAAAATTAATAGGTTTAGGGAATATTAAAGTCGATGGAAAGGTTGTTAAGGATAAAACATTTCCAGTAGGATTAATGGATGTGTTAAGTATCGTAAAAACGAACAAACATTATCGTATATTACCGGACTCTCATCATGGATTAATTTTGCACGAAATTCCCGAAGCAGAAAGCACATTCAAACTATGTAGAATAACGCAAAAAACTACTTTAAAAGGGGGAAATATACAATTAAACTTACACGATGGGAGGAATATTTTTATTAGTGTTAAGGATCCGAAGAATCCTAAAGAAGACATCTATAAGAGGATGGATGTTTTAAAAATTACAATTCCAGAACAAGAAATTCTAAAAGTATTAAAATTTAAAGAGGGGAATCTAGCAATAATAATGTCCGGTAAAAACATAGGACAGCTAGGAAAAGTTTTAACAATATTAAAGCGATTTGGTCCGAAAGCAAGTACAGTTTCTATAGAACATAATTCAGAACATACAGAAACGCTTTACGATTATACTTTTATAATCGGAGAGGGTCAATCGGAGATTAATTTACCAAAATCAGAATAAAATTAAGAGAGGAACAAAAAAATGTCAACGAAAACAGCAAAAGAAATCAAGAAAAAATCTATAAAAGAGCAAGAGAAAACATTTGAAGAAATGTGGACTAACCCTATGAAAAAACCATATTTAGAAAAGGTTGTACTAAATATTGGAGTAGGTGCAGGTGGTGAAGAATTAGAACGAGCAGCTACAGTGTTACAAACTATCTCTGGCAAAACTCCTATGAAAACTCTTTCTAAAAAAAATGTTAAAGAGTTCAATTTACGAATAGGACGCCCAATAGGCACAATGGTAACTGTACGGGAAAAAGAGGCAGAAAAATTGCTAAAACGATTACTTGTAGTTAACAATGATAAGTTCCTTAGAAAGAGTTTTGATAATTACGGAAATTTCGGATTTGGTATAACAGAACATATTACCATTCCTGGAGTTGAATATGATAATATTATTGGTATTTGGGGTCTTGATGTCGTTGGGAGAATCGTAAGACCTGGAATGAGAGTAAAATACAGAAGAAAAAGTAGAGCAAAAGTTCCCAAACACCACTATGTTTCTCGAGTAGAAGCACAATATTTCTTGAAAAAGAATTTTGGAGTCGAAATTGTAGACAAATTGGATTTAGATTATATTTAGTAAAATAAAATTGATGATTATGCCGCAAGGTAAATTAGGTAAAGGTCAAAGAGAGTGTAGACGATGTCATACTCATAGAGGATTGATAAGAAGGTATGGCTTAAATATATGTCGTAGATGTTTTTACGAAATTGGAAAAGATATAGGATTTTATAGATATGATTAAAACTATAATTTGGTATGAGGTATAGAAGATGGCGAATACATTAGCTGATATGTGTAATAATCTTAAGAATTCAGAAAGAGCAAGGAAGAAGGAAGTAATCATTAGTCCTGCTTCTAAATTAAACCAAATGGTTCTTAGAATCTTTCAACAAAATGCCTATATCGGAGAGTTTGAAAGATATGACGATGGTCGACAAGATAAATTTAAAGTTGCGCTATTAGGTAAAATTAATCATTGTGCTGGTTTATTGAGGCTTAATTACAACATTTCGCAATTCGAATCACTTGAAAGAAAGCTACTGCCAGCACCAGGTTTAGGAATAATCGTGTTAACTACAAATCAAGGTATTATGACCATGAAAGAAGCCGAAGAAAAACATATCGGTGGAATGACTTTATGTTATATCTATTAATAGTGGAAAAAGGTAAGGATAAATGGTAAAAGTAGCATTTTTTAAAGAAGAACTGGAAATTCCGGAGGGAGTCACTGTTTCCCTTGACGGAAACCATCATATCACAGTAAGTGGACTTAACGGAAAGATAACAAAGGACTTTTCGCATATAAGAGGTATAAAGGTTACAATTGAAGACAATCTTATGATTTTCACTACTGACTTCCCAAAAAGTGGAACCCTTGCTTTAATAAAAACTATCATCAATCTAATAAAAAATTTAATAAATGGCGTTCAAACAAACTATAAATACATCTGTAAAGTATGTTATAGTCATTTTCCATGCACGGTGGAAGTCAAACCTGATAAAATGGAAATTCATGTTGTTAACTTCCTTGGAGAGAGAGCTCCAAGAGTTACTAAATATCTAAAAAATGTAGAAGTTAAAATTGACGGCGAGGATGTAATATTGATCGGGCCTGATAAAGAATCATTAGGTCAGACTGCTGCGAACATAAAAAAAGCTTGCAGAATCAGAAAGAAAGACCCAAGAGTCTTTCAAGACGGTGTATACCTCTATAAAATTCAAAGCGGAGACCAAGTTACCTGGGAGGTAAAATAAAAAGAGGTAATAGATATGGAAGAAAAAAGATTAATAGAACTCAGGAAAAAAATGAATAAGAAGCGCCCCTCCTTTAGAAGAGTAGAATCTTGGAGATATGTAAGAGTAAAAGATTCTTGGCGAAAAGCAAGAGGAATTGATTCACAAACCCGAAAAAAAACTAAAACAGGAGTCAAATCACCTTCAGTTGGGTATAGAGGACCTAAAAAGATACGTGGTTTCCATCCATCAGGATATGAAGAGGTACGAGTCGTAACCATTGATGATTTGAAAACTTTAAATAATAAAAAACACGCAATTAAAATTTCTACTAAGTTAGGTGTTAAAAAAAGAATACAATTAATAGATTATGCTCAAAGTAGAGGATTTAAAGTCCTTAATATAGGAATATCGCAAGGAGAGATAGAAAGTTTAGAAGCAACCCTTAAATCTTCTATTGAAGATCTGGATGATGAAGATTTATTAGAAGACGAGGACTAACAAAATTCTCATAATTATATAATTTCATGTGATAAAAAATGAGTTTAAAAGCCCAGAAAAGAATGGCAGCGGAAATATTGAAATGTGGAGAAAACCGGGTTTATTTCGATCCATACTTAATAGATGAAATAAAAATGGCAATCACTCGAGAAGACATCCGCAATTTGGTTAAAGAAGGTATTATTATAAAAAAATATAAAAAAGGCAATTCAAAATTTAGAAAGAACCTACTTCATGAACGCAAGAAAAAAGGGAGGGCTAGAGGCTTAGGAAAACGAAAAGGAACAAAAAATGCCCGATTTCCAAAGAAAAAAATGTGGATGAATCGAATTCGCCCTCAGAGACGGGAGCTTAAAAAATTAAGAGATCGAAAATTGATTACTACAGCAACTTATAGAAAGCTATATAAAAACGCAAAAGGCGGAATGTTTACTAGCGTCGCGCAAATGAACCGTCACATTAAAGAAAACGATTTAATTAGAAGAGGTCGATAAAAAATGGCACAAGGACCCAGATATCGTAGACCATTCAGAAGGAGAGCAGAAGGAAAAACAAATTACCACAAAAGGCTAAAATTATTAAAATCCAAAAAATTAAGAGCTGTAATTAGGGCGTCAAATAATCATATTATTGTACAGATAATTCAATCTAATCTAGGAGGAGATAAGGTCATTGTCTCTGCTCATTCTAAAGAATTAACAGCCAAATTTGGATGGAATGCAAATACTGGAAACATTCCCGCAGCATACTTAACAGGATTTCTAGCAGGAACAAGAGCAAAAAAACAAAATGTGCAAGAAGCAATCCTTGATTTGGGACTATTTTATCACAGGAATCGGGTGTTGGCAGCATTTAAAGGAATTGTAAATTCTGGTTTAGAGATTCCTTATAACGAGGACTTTTTCCCAGTAAATATCGAAGAAACTGTTAATGGCTCTCACATTGAGAGATATGCAAATCTTCTAAAAAGCGAGGAACCAGAGAAATACGAGCAAGTTTTCTCAGGTTATTTAAAAAAAAATAATGTGAACCCATTAAAAATTAGTAAAGTTATTTCAAATACATTAAAAAAAATTGAAGATAATGCTTAA
>Ga0315553_10000720_pt1 | contig 28689 bp, 17 predicted proteins | sample SalMarSW160140MG_FD_203099 | JGI IMG/M metagenome (GOLD analysis project Ga0315553, IMG submission 203099) | Salt marsh sediment microbial communities from the Plum Island Ecosystem LTER, Massachusetts, United States - Salt Marsh Sediment SW1601-40 ... | reverse complement strand
TGAAAATGATGTTACTCAATATGCTTCAAAAAATAAAAGGAAAAAAGTGGTTGCTATGTGATTTGATGTTAATCATAAACATGATGATTTTAGAATCGATAATGCTAATTTTTCATGTATATTGGGGAGATATTAATTTAATAGTCTCTGATTATATTGGCTTTGATTTAAATCTTGTATTTCTAATTATCGTAATCCTCTTACTTCCGCTACTTTATGGAGTAGCGATTTTTCACATACACCTTAGGAATATTAAAAAAAATAACGAAATTAAACCTTGTATCCTAAATAAAATTATACCAATAGTTCTAATGTTCATATATTCAAGTCTATTCGCATTATTATTATACTCTTTAGAACAATACTCCCGATTAATTCCTCAAGTTATTGAGTTTTATAGTATATTTTTTACAATACCCCTTTCACTCTTACTTATTTTGGGCTTATATCCTTTGATAAAATCAATCCCACAATGGAAAGGTCATTTATCAAATAGGATATTAAATGTAGAAATAAAGTCAAATGTTATTTTAGGACTTTTAATTACTGGATATTTTTTTGCTTTTGCGTCTCCGCTATTGTTTATCCCCTCAAATGTGATTTTCGGCGATCTACCTCCCAAACCCAACATTATAGCACATAGAGGTGCATCGCATTTAGCCCCAGAAGATACTATCGTAGCGGGAGAATTAGCAGTAGAACACGGGGCTGTTGGTTGGGAAGTCGACATAAGAATTTCTATTGACGGAGAATTATTTTTACTGCACGATGATACTCTCACTCGAACCACTGATGTAGAGGATATTTTTCCAAATCGAAAGAACGATCGCGCTGAAACATTCACGCTTTCTGAACTAAGACAATTAGACGCTGGTAGTTGGTTTGCGGACAAAGATCCATACGGGGCTTTAGCTTTTGGTCGTATTTCAAAAGAAGACGGAGAAAATTACAGGGGCATACAAATTCCAACATTTGAAGAAGTTTTAAATTTTACAAGAGATAATGGCTTTTATATAGATTTCGATACTAAATTACCATCATCAAGCCATCTCTATAGTGAAGTATATTTTGAAACAATAATGAACGAAACACTCGAATCGGGAATTGATTTAACAAAAGTTATGATTTTCACTAGCGACGCTGAATGGATTGATTTGATTAACCAAAAAAATGCCACTGATATTTTATTAGGCATGGATATGAGATCTAATCCTTCCTTAGAAGAATTCGAAATGTCTGAATATAATTATACAATTATCAAAACGGGGGATGAATACTCTAATGAATTATATAGATCATTTTATTTACACAATCTCCCTGTTATGGTTTATACAATTGATAGTATCGAAAGATTCAGTCAACTCTGGTGCTTAGGGACGACTTTTATTATGACGAACGAAGTACACACTTTTAACGATCTGAAAAACCCAATCTGGTATCTTAATATAGAAATTTACATCGTTCTTTGGAGCATCATATATATCATAACTTTAAGTTCTCTACTTATTACAAAATTTGTCTTACTTAAAAAAAGAAAAGAATAAAATAACGGAATATCAAAATCAAATCTTTTCATCTTTCTTTTTCTTAAAGAGAAGGTAACCAAGTACTACTAATGTCAAAATAATAGGAATCATTATCGTAATTGGGTTTTCTCCTGTAATTCGGAAGATATAATAAGATATTGTAAGGAGAGATGCAAAGAAAGCAATAATGGAACCATATTGGTTTGTAAAATTCTTTAAACGCCTCATAAATATATATACACGGAAATTCATTTTCTTTATAACTTCTAACTCTTTTTCATCAAGCTTATTCAGAACTTCCGGGTTTTCGTAGTATAAACCGATCTGAGGATCGTATTTCCCTTTCAATTTTCCAGCACTAATCAGAGAAATTAGGTTTTTTTGAATAAGTGGTTTTTTTATCTTCAATTCATTCTGCAAGAAACTTAAGGTTAAGAATTCATTAGCAACGGCTTTTATTGCCATTTCTACATATGACTTTATGATTAATTCTTCTAATGTGTTTACTTTCTCTCTTAAAATGTCGTTAAATTCTTTAATAAAGCGGTTAAAATCATCTATGATGTGAATATTTTTGGTTTCGAAATCGTTCGAATTTCGGTTAAATGTCCTAATTAAATCTTTTATTTCTTTACTTGTATTTTTAATTTCCTGCTCGATAGAGACCTTTTTTTTACTAACTTTTAAGTAGGCTCTCTTATACTGCCCTGTTTCGATATAATCTTCAACCCTCGTCTGCAATGTTCCTAATAATTGAGATAAATGGGTATTTTTGTTGGTAATCGTGGTTAATAATTTACCTCGATCCGTCTCAAACCTTAAAGAATTTATTTTATCATTTATTGCTTGAACTCTTTCTTCTACTCTTTTTTTAATCACATTCTTTTTCTTAACGTAGAATTCTCTCGCTTCGGTCTCAAATTTCCTTGATTCATAAGATATACTAATGATCGATTTCAATCTATTCTCGATTTTTTCGTCAACCTGTTTTAGTCTAATTATAACACGCTCCTTTCTCCCTTCAAGAATTTCCCTCATCTTTGCATGGGACTCAGCTCTCTCAACATTATCAAAAGTTTTAGTTAGTTGGTTTTCTATTTCGATTTTTACATTATCTAACACATCGACAATGAATATTTGTAAGTCCTCAAAAATCACTAAATTTTCTTTTATATTCAAAATCGCTATCTCATTATTATCTATAACCGCTTTTAGATTCTTAATCAGTTCCATATTCTCTAATCTATTCTCGTCAACATTTAACTCTTTTGTCTTAGTGTTGTATTGGTTGGTAATAGATTCCTTCAAATCACTTAAATCTTTAATTCTATTCTCAATTTCTAATAAATTTACTCCAAGAGTTTTGTTTTTTATACACGAATCGTAAAGGGCTAATAATTTTCCTACTGCCTCTTGTGTTTGCTTAATAATTCTATTTTCTGTAAAATTTTTTAATTCTCTATATTTATGATAAGCTTCAGTGTGAACTATTAGTTCTTTTTTATCTTCAAGTAAATCACCTTGCAATTTAGACACCTCTATCATGTCTTTAATTCTTGGAATTATCGCTTTACATTTGATTTTTAGCTTATCGGCTAGTTTTTTTATACTAATTGTGTCTGTGTGCTCCTCCTCACTCATGAGTATAATTTCTTGAGAAATAATGCCATTCACATATTCTTCCTTCAGTTTATCAACTTCATCACTAATAAAAACTTTAAATTTCTCCCATTGTATTATTTTTATCGAACTTTCATCAAGATCTGGGATAATGATTTTTAGATTTATTAGCTTTTTAGAAAAAATCTTATTATTTTCGTTAAAATCAATTAGAATTGCATCAAAACCACTAATAACATTCGGAATTTTATTTGTTTTGTTTTGCTCAATGTTTTTCCTGTAATTTTCTAACTTATTCTTAAAATTTTGGATAGTATCGGAAACAAAACTATCAAAATCCTCAACACTTGCTCTATTTCTTTCTTCTATAACCTTTTCTTTTAAAAATTGCTCCTGTTCGGCTATGAACTCAATAATGTTTTCTTCCAGACTGTCGAGCTTTTCATTTATATATTTATAAAGCGGGAATAGTTTCTGTTTAAAGGAAGTGTTTTTTTTAACATTTAATTTTAAGCTTTGAATTTCCTTTGTTTTTTCTTTTAGTAGGTTATCCGCTTCCATCTTGATAATATTAAATGCGTCTTGATATTGATTTTGAGACGCACTATTTTTAGCGTCCTCTTTAATTTGCAAAATTCCTTCTTGTATATTATCTTTAACATTTCCTATCTGTCTATTTAATTCGTTGAAAAACTGAAAACCATTAGTATAATCAGCAAAAATCAAATCAAAGTTCTCTTTAAAATTAACCCATTTATATATTATTTTCTTATGGTTCTTTGCAATCTTTTTCTCTTTAGATGTAATTTGATGCGAGACTTTGTAAATAACTGAATCGTATTTGCTTACAACCTGAGCTATTTTATTAAATGCATTTATAATAAGATTTAATTTTTCTTCATCATAACCCTTCTCAAGAACTTCCGTAATGTAATTTTTAAAAGAATCTATCTCGCGATTTATCTGATCCTGAATATCGTATATTCTATTATCTAGTTCGTCTAAAATAATGCTAAATTTTTTTAATTTTTCCATCTCTTGGATCTTTTCTAGGAGATAATTATTTAATTCACCTAAACGCTTTTGCAATAAAGAGTATGACTTGTTCCATTGAGATATTTCAGAACCTAAAGCAGCTTGTAGGTTGATGTATATAAGATCTTGATTGAAAGATGTTTCAATGTTTTTATTAAGAAAATCTGCTTCCATTAATGAATCTCTCAATACAAACTTCAACCTTTGTTTAGCGAAATCAACTTCGTCTATCAAAAGATATGATTCTATTTCTTCTTTGATAAGAGGGATAGTGTTTTTAAGCTTCAAAGTCATATTGTAAATATCATTTTTAATTTCCTTCAGTTTAGCTTTTTCTTCAAACAATCTTTCGGTGTTAATTTCCTTATCGGAAATAATTATGTTTTTGTATAAAAAATCTAAACAAAAGTAGAATTTTGTTTTGAATAAATAAGCCTTTTTTGCTCTGATCTCCCCTTCAAAAAAGTGGTTGCTTATTAAGTCATATATGATCGGAAAGATGTCTTCTTTTAATTTCACAGGTTCCTGTTGGTAGGAACTTTTATATTTTTTGTAAATATCCGAAAGTGATACAATACTATTATTTCTTAATTGTTCGTAAACTTCTTGGATTATTATCTTTTTACCATGACTTAAATTTTGTAGGTATTTATTAAATTCCGAAGTAATATCGATATTCTTCAAACTAAACATATAATTGAGGTTGATATAGAGTACAATCTCCTCTACTCCATGGTTTAACCCAAAGGTAGTTTTTATCTGGTTTAAATCGATAAAATTATAAATCTCTAACCGCTTAAATACGACTCTTTCGATTTCTTCGATAAAACGATTCCAGATAATAGATAGCAAGATTACTAGTTTAGTAACATTTCTTAACGCGATTAAATTCCATCTTTCTTTATCTTTCAATAATGAGTCTAATTTCTCAGCGATAAAAGAATAAATTCTTGCTGAGTTGTAATCTATAAGCCATGAGTATATATCTAGAAGATTTACGCACCAAAATGTAGTTTCAATATCTCCTTCAATTGAATCTATGACAAAACCTCCATTTGCCTGTTGAAATTGATAGAAATGCTGAATTTCCTTATCTTTTACATCTGAATCTAAATCAAAGAATTTTAAACTGAGGAGTTTAAAAATTAATGATACATCTTTTTTTCTTTCTCTTAAATATTGACGGAATTGCTCTATGAAAACCCTTACATCAACACCGATAAGCATGAGATTTTCAACAACATAGTAAAAAGTCTTTCCTAAAGGTCCTTGATTACATAATTCGCATTGTTTGTCAAGGCAATGTAAGAATCCATTATTTCTTTTATGATCATAAATAAAATTCTTAATTTCTTCAATAACAATATCTTGGCCTTTAGACGATAAGTACTTTTGGAGCACTCCTAATAATTCTAAACTTGCTAGAGCATGGTATGTTGACCAAATATCAGGTCTTTTTACTGAATAAGGCGATGATTTGAATCCCAATTGATCTTTTTCAATTATCTCAACTTCACACTTTTTTATAAATTCTAAGAAACCTTCACTATGGTCGTCCACTTTTTGTTTGAGATATTTCCTCAGAAGGAGAAACCAAAAAATATCCTCCAAACTTAAAGACGATTCTTCAATTAAGTTCTTATTATGATCCTGATATAATTCTAGAACATTATTGTAATTACTTAAATAGAAATTACCGATATCCTTTCTATTTGTTAAAACAAAAGACTTAAACGGCTCCTTTTTAAATTCTGTTATATATGGGTAAGCCGTCTTATTTTCCACGTTAGTCAACTAAAAAAACCCCAAACTTCTTTTTAATAGTAATAAAAATTTTCGAATTTATTTTTTTAGTATTATTTTGTGTGATGCTTTCTAATTACTGATTTTAGTAATTATAGAATAACTAGAAACATATTTTTATTCTAAAAAGATAAAAAAAAAGGAGTGATTCTCCTTACTTATTTTCAATTTGATGCATCTAATAAATTGTATTAAGAGATTATATCTAATAAATTGTATTTAGAGATCATTTCCAGAACGCCCATTACTTGCATACCATGATTATACTGATCATTAGCATCGCTTAAATTCCTCCAACAAAAAGGACATTCAGTTGTCAAAATATCTGCTCCTACTGCATTAGCTTCATCGCATCGCAGACTTGCAGTTCGTATTGAGAATTCAGGGTAACCTGCTCTAACTCCTCCACCAGCACCACAACACATCGAATTATTTTTTATACGATACATCTCAGTAAACTTAATCCCGACATCTTCTTCAAGTTTCCGTAAAATAACTCTAGGAATTTCAAACCATTCGTCGATCGCTTTGTCTACCTTGCGCATATCAAACATTAGGTTCTTGGAGTTCTTGATCATTTTTTGTTCCATGTCAAGCGCAAAATGTCTTCCAGTATGGCAAGGATCGTGATATGTTACAACTTTTCCCTTGAGTTCTTTATTAGGTTTGAATTTAATCTTTCCTTCAGTGATTAATTTTGAAACTAATTCAAATGCATGCATGGTTTTAAAAGGGAGTTTCTCGTCTTCTGCCATCCATTTTGGATAATCAATCGTTATAGTCCGATAACAACCTGCACATGAGAAATAGACCGTTTCTAAATTCTTAAAAGCCTCGAGATTTTTCCTCATTAACTCTTGGGCAGTATCAACGGCGCCGATTCTAAAGAAGGGGCTTCCACAACACACTTCTTCTTCGATTAATGTAAAATCTATTCCTAATTGTTCAAAAATTTTTGCTGTAGCGACTGCAACTTCTATTTGCCGATAGCTAGCAGTACAACCGACATAATATCCAATTTTAGCGTTTTTATTATTTATATATTTTCCTAAACCGGCATCCTTCGCCCATTTAAATCGTTCATTTGCCTTTCCGCCGTAAGGATTGTTTAATTCCTTGACTAGGCGATCGACTAATTGATGTTTCTCAATCATAGGAACACCTGATTCTATACACGCAGCCCGTAAAGATTCAATGATGTCTACTGTGGGTATTTTATTATCACATTGGGCTGAACATTGTCCGCATGTAATGCACGGCATAATCACATCCCTTACTTCATCAGAAAATTCTAAATCTCCGCTTAAAATTGAACGAGCAATCCAAATTTTACCAGCGTTCCAAAATGCTTCCCAACCGTATTCTATTCCAGCAGGACACGCGTCAAGCATTCCTTCGTAAAGAACTGTACCTTGTTTTCCAGTGAATTCCCCTATTCCAGCTCTACTAGGCTCTCCCGAATAAGCAAACCTACAAGCTTTACAATGGATACACTTATATATTTCCTTTTCTAATTCTTTTAATCTTTCCATTCCAGTTTTAGCCATTTTTTTTTACCTCCTTACTCAGTTATGGAAGAGCAAGCCTCCCAGGATGCATAATTTGATTAGGATCAAACATCTTCTTTATCATCCTCAAATATTTCCAATACATTCCTGCTTGAGAATAAGTGAGAGGTGCGTGGATGTATGGATCTGGACGATAATTCAACCACCCTTGCTTAAGCGCGTATTCTGTTGTTTCTCTATTCATCTCTTGAACTTTTTCGAAATCTGATGGTTTTGTGCTATCGAAACAAATAATTGGCATACAAATTGCTTGTCTACAACGTTCAATACTAGCAATCCACATGACTGGTGGAAAACCATATTTCTCCATAGCAGCAGTATACATTTCAGCAAAATGGGCGCATTCGTTCCATGGGGTATAGAACGTAATGAATAAAAATCCTGCCTCCCAAAAAGAATAAGGAACTGCAATCTTATTGGGTTTCTTCAATCTGCTAGCGATTTGTTTGGGATGTAGTTCCTGAGGTTTTATACTATCAGGGTCTTTAGCTCTATTTTTCTTGAAATCTTCAGCCATTTTATTGATTCTATTAACTACATAATCTAACTCTTCTTGAGTTTGTGCCCAGCACTCCCAATTCATCCACCACCTACTAATTCCTAACTGTTCGTAGAATTCATAATCGTGAGGAACTTTATCCTTTGGCCAACGCGTCATTACTAAAGGATAATTCCCACCTTGAACCATAACGGTGTTGTGAGCAATTCCAAATTCTTGTTTTCCTATTTCTAGTGTTAGGTTCTGCATATCCTCAGGATTGGACATACCCCACACAACCACAGTCTTAAATTTTGGATGAGGATATATTTTAACTGCGACTTTAGTCATTACGCCTAAAGCTCCTTGTGAACCCATTAAAAAGGACCAGATATCTGGACCTAATCCATATTTATAGAACGGTTTCGCAAATGGAAGAGCCCAAGAACCAGTTCGCACAATATCTCCGTTTGGAAACACTATTTCACCGCACATGAAGTTATCACCTTGTGGACCAACGGAGCTAGTATAAAGGGAAAACCCTCGATCGATAGCATCACCCATTACGGTAGAAGCTGGTGGAGCACCGTCTGGTACGGGAGGCGCCCACTCTGGATAATTTTTATGCATGTAAGCCCAAAGCTCTCCAATCGTGACTCCCGGTTCGACTACGACGTATCGATTATCTGTATCGACTTCGATAATTCTATTCATTCTACCTAAATCAAGCATAACTCCCGCAGGCTTAATAGTTGGACACGCAAAGCCGCCTGATAGTCCGGCTGAAATCGGTGAGACTGCAATTTTTTCTGCAGAGCAGTAAAGTAGAATTTTACGAATTTCTTCAATGTATTTGGGGCGTACGACGATATCAGGAATTTGTGACTCTAATCCCATTACAGATTTGGAAAGATATGACGCTGTAATTGCCTTGTTATTGGTGGCATACTCTTTTCCTACAATACCAATCATCGCGTCTAAATCCTTATCATCTGCTAATTTATAGCTCATATTTTAATACCTTTTTATCTTTTTTTTTTATAATTTTTGAATTTAGATTAAAAATTCTTTATACGTTCGAAAATTATTTGCTTAATTTTAAATTTGTCATAAAAGGCTTTCATAAAAAGGAGTAATTTTCTTATAATTGAACTGTTGAACTCTTTTAAATTAACTTTCTGGAGGAGAAAGAATCTTAATCGGTTTGAACTGGTGGAAAAATTAACTTATCCCTAATACTTTTATAATCTCATCATGTAAAGCCTTCACAGTAAATGGTTTTTCTAAAAATGTTAAACCGTTTATTGCTAACGCTCGGTTTTTAATAGATATATCCGCACTTGTGAAGATGATTTTCGGAGGTTTTTTTAGTTTTAACAATATTAACGCTGTATCTATTCCATTTTGAACGGGCATACGGTGGTCCATTAAAATTACATCGGGTTTATTAGTTAGTGCATAAAATTTTTCAATTGCTTCCTTTCCGTTGTTCGCTTTTCCAACAACTTTAAATCCAAATGTGAAAATCATCATCTCATATAACTTTTGTAAGGACAAATCGTCTTCCACGATAAAAATTGAAACCAGTTAAACCTCCTCCGGTAATATAATTATAAAATTACTTCCTTTGGAATGGTCTCCTGCAACCTTATCCTCCACCCAAATTTGGCCGTTATAGTTTCCGACTATCTTCTTAACAAGTGTTAAACCAAGTCCTAACCCAATTTTATCCTTTCTCTCAACCAGATCTCTCTGAAAGATTTTTTCTTTCATTTCAGGGAAAATACCAATTCCATTATCAATAAATTCGAGTTTGATAAAATTGACTCCATCCTTCACTACCCTTGAAAACTTGATAAGAATCTCAATAATTGAATTTTGATTATGTCTTACAGCGTTGATTAATAAGTTTTCAAATATATCTGGTAAAAGTTCATTTACTTTAACATATACTTCTTTTGGTTCATTATAAATCTGAATATTTATCTCTCTATTTTTAAATACTTTAATTAAAGCGTCTATAACATCTTTTAAAACTTTAATAATTTCTTCCTTTTGTAAGGTTAAGTCTTTATTTTCAATTTCCGATAATCTTCTTATGTTTGATACTAAATTGGTCCCTCTCTTGATCTGTTTTCTAATAATATCCAACAATTCATCGTCTTTCTTAATGCCAATCGATTGTTCCTCATTTAAATCGATAAGTTCTACTGATGTTTGGATATTTTGAAAGATATTGTTAATATCGTGAGAAAAGATGTCTTTGTAAAAATTAATACGATTATACGCTTCTCGATATTTTATTTCCGATGTTTCTAATTCTTGCTCGGCAAGTTTTCTTTCTGTAATGTCTTGAACAATAAATCGAATTCTTTCCTCGTTTCCTATTTTTAGTAATGAAGCGATAGCGTGAGCCCATAATACACCTCCCGCTGATCGATATATAGGAAATTCAAATTCTAATGTTTCTCCGTCTTTTTTTAGCTTATTAAGGATACCTTCGAATAATGGGATCAGTGGCTTATTTTTCTCATGATGTCCCCAAAATTCTCTAAAATTCTTTTCAATAATATCATTTTCTAAATTATGAGTAGATAAAAGCTTCGCTGTAGCTTTATTACAATCAATTAAAGTTCCGTCTAAATCAAATATGCCGATAGAATAAGGGGAACTCTCAAATAGGTTCCGATACTTTTCTTCAGAATCAATTAAATTTTTTTCAGTTTGTTTGAGTTTGGTTATTTCCCTGGCAACTTCAACTGCTCCTATTATTTCTCCTTCATTATCCCTTACGGGAAAACCTTTTATGAAAAAAGTTCTCCCATGTGGAGTTGTAATTTCACCAGATGTAGGTTCACCTATTTTTAACGAGAGTTCTACAGGGCAATTAACACAAATTTTATTAGAATTGTGCCAAACGGAGTAACATATCCCTCCTATTAAATCTTCTTGTGTCTTTTCAACGGAATCTGCTGCTGCTTTATTTAACCATAAAATATTTTGCTTTTTATCTTGAAAGACGATAAGCTCCGAAATACTCTCCAGAACGAGTGCTTTTTCTTTTTCGTATTTTTTTATAATTGGTTCGAAACCCCTATTCTGTGCGTTATCACCTTTCAAACATCGTTCACCTAAAAATATCGAGCTTTAAGAGAAAAAGATCAAATCGTTATATAGAGAAATATCAGAATAATACAAAGAATTAAATTTATTTAATCCTTTGCTTCCAGTTTTGTATGTAATAATAGAAAAAGGTAAGAAATGTGTAATTCTCTTATTTTTTCAAAAATCTCTTTGACGACGATCTGATTCCGATAAATAAGAAAAACAGTGAGAAAATCAATGTTAAAGGTAAATGACCTATGATAATATAAACAAAAGCAGGTTCAGATGAGTAAGCAAATAAAATAATTGTAACAACTAAATAAATAATCGAATTCACTACAGCGATAATTCTATTAGGAGATAAAAAGCCAAGAAGTAAATTTGGGAACAGAAATAGTATTACAATGTTTCCAGTAGATAAAAGAATTAACGCAGGGAAAAATCTCGAAAACATTTGATCGGGTGTGAAATATTGATTGAGATCGAAAGTCATATAGAGAAAAAGTGTTAAATTAATGCTAGCAAAAACTAAAAGTATCGTTAATGGAGCGATAATTAGCCAAGAAAGTGCGATCCTTATTATAGGTGAATGAATCATTTTAGTTCTTAAAACATCTTGAATAATTTTCTCCATCTCTTCATTAATGATTTTTTCGTGATCGTAATCAGGTGAATAGGAGTCAATAAATTCTTGCAAGATATTTCTAATTATTTTTGTTACTAATTCGTTATTATCATTTGAACTTATAATTGCAGCCCCAAGTAGACCTTCATCCTCGATTGGAGCGAGAATAAGTTTATTATTTTCTCCGAGGTCAACATTTTTTACAGCCGTTCCTAAAGCTTCCCGACTAAAATTAGCGATTGAAGTGAAAAATCCTATTAAGATATTGTCGTCGTATTGCTGTTCCCTAATGAACTCTTTGGAATATAACAAAATTCCGTTTTGATCTAAAATATATAAACTTTTTAACATTTTTTTTATATCCTCTTTTATAATCCAATTAATTACTTCATCTATTTTCAATAAACTCCATATAATCACCGATGGAGGCGGTGAATCTTTTAAAACTATAAAGGGTTGGCCCCAATAGTTCTGTGATTTGGATTATTACATCCGTAATACTATTTTTTATGAAGATTTTAAATTTCTCATTTTTTCTTTCTTCAATTAATACATCTATTTCCTTCATTTGTTTAAGTTTATGAATTAAGGAATCGTCTGGATTGTTCAATTCAATACTCAAAATTTCACCATATTGAGGTAATTCTTCAATGTAGTCTTTAATGGTTCCTATTTTTGAAATATTTTTTGTAATCATTAGAATTTGGTCGCATTTTGATATAATTTCTTCCGGACCATGGAATATTAGAACTACATGAAAATTTTCTTTGATTTTATCCATGTATGAATTAAACTTTTCATATTCGAGTTTGCCTAAAATCCCAAATGGTATAGAAAACATGATTATTGTAGGTGTTTGGATTAGTGCCCTGGTAATTGAGAAAAGAAGATATTCTAAGGGAGTCAACTTTGAGAATTTCTTATTTTTCTTATTTAGTAATCCTGTTGATTCTAACACTTTTTTTATATATACTTTCTGGCGATTGATTTTATACGACCTTGTCTTCAAAAAATCTTCCATTAACTCATCTAAATGTTGAGTAAAACCAGCATTTTTTAACATTAAACTGAAGCTATCCTTCTTTTTCTTGTAAATTTCGTGTAAATCAATTTTATATTGAATGGCTTTCTTGATCTTCATTTTTCTTATTGTGGAATCGTATGCTTGAGGTAGAATAAAGATTTTTTCTTTCTCAGATTGACTTAACAACAGAGTAGGTTTTCCAAAAATTTCGATTGAACCAGAATAGTCGTGTTGTGAACCCGCTATGGTGTCGAATAAAATCATTAATTCCATCCTAGGATCAATTTTGGTTAAGCTTCTTTCATCAAATATTATTCCTATCGATTTTCCTCTGTGAATTTTGAATGATAATTTATCAATGATATTGCCTAAGGTAACACGATTTAAAACTAAATATTGAGAATCTTCTTTTAACTTTTTTATTTTTACTCTTGCAGAGACAATATCACATATTCTTTCAACAATTTCATAAATGTGAGGGGGATTTTCTGTGTCCCAATTTTTAATCATCACATCTTCTGTAAATTCTCTCTCAGGGATAATTTTAGATAATGATCTTGAAAAAGAAAAGGTTGGTAAAAACGGATATTTTTCTAAATTAATTTTAAGTTTAACATCAAAATCAGAGTAAGAGATTCTTATCTCTCGGTCGTACGGGTTAGCTTTAATTTGATAATTCTCAAATCTATCGTCAACTAGTTTAATTTCAGTATTTAATATTATTAGGTGACTTTGGAATTCCGAACTAATAATCCTTCTCATTCTATGGATAATTTTTACGGGATTTATCAATCCGTCTTCGTCAAAATCTGGTTCAAATATAATTTCATTAAAATCAATTTCATCTTCTAGAGGTGTGTATATCTTTAATAAAGGTACTCCCTTTTCAATAACATCTCTATTAGTAAAAAACAAAACTTCGAAAAACGACTTTTTATAGATTAAATTAATAATCGAAGCAATTCCAAATGTTTTTTCTCTGAATGTCATCCAGAAACGCTTAGAGAAACGTACAGCATCTAGTATTTTTAACCTGATTCGTTCCAACTCTATATCTCTAGAGCTTATCAATTTTTGGTACCTCGATTAATTTATATCTAAAAAATTGCTCCATTTTTGAATCGATTTGCTTTAATTCCTGGATTGTATCCTTACCTACTTCGTTTTCAATCTTAATAATAAGAGATTTGACATTTAGGTTAGTGAATATTGAATATTCCGTTCCTACTTTATTTTCTAATACATTTTCTATTCCATCTATAGATTCTAATCTTTGGACCATATTTTCTTGATTAGTGTTAAAACATAATTCAATTGAGCGTCCTTTGCCTGGTAACTGAGCTAATAGTTCTTTAGGCTTCCCAAAATCTATAACGCCTCTATTCCTACCAAAAATCGCAACCCTATTACAAAATCGAGATTCTTCTGGATAGTGAGTTATCACAATTAATGTTGTACCAAATTGCTCATTAATTTTAGTTAAAGCTAGCCATAAATTTTCACGAATTATCGGATCTAATCCCGAAGTAGGTTCGTCTAAAATGAGAAAGATAGGTGAATGGATTAAACCGATTACGATACTGACTCTACGTTTTTGACCTCCTGAAAGATTTTTAACTAATTCATTCATTTTATCTTCTATCTCTAAACTTCGCAAGAGTCTTTTAGACCTGCTTATTATTTCTTGCTCAGTTAGACCGTACTGACTCCCAAATGAGAGTAAATTATCAAGAACCGTGAACTCATGATAAATTTTGCCTAGATCTTGAGGAACATACCCATATATCGGTCGTATCTTTTTAGAAGTTCTTTTATTTATATTTAAACCAAAGATTTGGCAGAATCCGGTTATTTTTCTCATCCCCAATAAACCCTTAATAAAGGTGGATTTACCTGCTCCACTTTCACCTAAAATTCCCAGAATTTGGCCGTGATCTACCTTCATTGAAACAGAATCAACAATTAACTTACCACCCGCATATACGCTGAAATTTTCACAATGAATTGCTGGAAACCTTTGTAGATAGGATGGTGTAATTTTCCCTCCCAGACCTACTTTTTCTATAATACGCTTTATCAAAGAAATTTTTTTGCGAATTATAAGCAATACATAAACGCTTAAAATACCCGCTTCAGTTAATAAAATATATATTAATAGCGCATTCCACGGTTTCGAATCGAAACTTTGATCATATTTTAATTCATCAATTATTATGATTCCATAAGGAGAATTTCTTAAATCTGCTCCAAAATTTGGATTATCTCCAACCCCTCCCGTACGACCGCTGATACAATCAGAAAACCAAGAAAGGGCATTTTTAATGTTTCCTGGTTGAAAATCATAATCATATAACGCTTTAGAGGCCACGTATGTCGTAAGAAATGAGGATGGTAAGTCTAAAAAATCACCCATCATGGGCAGTAAAGAGAAACTACCATCCGAAGTTTGCGATGTAATTAAGAAATTAATCGCTGACATTTTTGAAATTGGTCCTTGAACGAATTCTTCTTTAAATATTTGGAGTCCATAATATGTCGAAATGATATCGCTGTGAAACCCTATAACAATAGAAAATCCTCCGTCTGCGTTTTGACATGATCTTACCCAATGCGTAAAATTGTTGTATTGAATCATATGAAGTCCGTTTATCAGCTCTAAAGAAATTAATGCCCAATATGTACTTTCTACAGTAGATGCATTAATATTTATTAAATCCGTAAAAAGTACGGAAAAAGCTCCAAAAAGAGAAAATAAATAGTCTATATCATCACCTACTCTAAATCCTCCATCAGGATTTTGTAGGTTAGCAAGGAAAGTTCTAGTCGCATTTAATACATTGATAGGTCCTGTTTGAAACCATGGACGATCTCGCGGTGTAATCATCTGTAAAAGCTTAATACCGCAATAAGTAGAAAATAATGTTGCGTTCTGTCCCGGTTCAGACCCAAATCCTCCATCATATAGATTATAGCATGTCCATACAAAATCTAATATTTTATTTTTTACCGCTTGAAATTGAGGAGTTTGCATCGAATCTAAATATCCCATAGTATGATAAGTTAAAACACCAAAATAGTTAGACTCTAGTGTAATTTTGCCAAACAAACCATTCCTGGCTTGAAAAAAGAGCAACCAATTATAATATTGAACAGATATCTGTTTTATTAAATTAGAATCTGCAACTGTGAGAGTAAGCATCGGTGTTAATATTCCAATTGATTTCATTGCTGCCCAACCCGAATTAAAATCTGATATTGAAGTATTTGGACGGAATCCAAAACCTCCATTAATATTTGAGCAATTCAACACAAATTCCATTGTTTTAGATGGATTTAATAAAGGAATTCCCAATAACTCAAGGGTAGATATAGAATAATAGGTAGATTGTATATCCGAACTGCTAGTTTCGGGATTAAAATAACCGCCGTCAAGAGGATTATATAATAAACTAAAATATGCCCCAATTGCTATTAAATCACCTATAGTATAGGACATGTTCATCCTTAAATAAGCTCTTACGCCGTAGAATGTCGTTTCAGGAGTGACAATTAAGGAGTTGTTAGTTAAACTATAACTACCTCCAAGCCATGTAGAATTTATAAATTCTCCGACTTTCTTGTTTGTAATAATAGAAGTTTCAGATATGCTGTAAGATAATTCAATAGCGCTAAAAGTAGAAATTATATCTGAATCGTTTAGAAATTGATTAAACCTAAAACCCCATCCACCACCATTAAGAGAGTTTAGTAAATACTTCGCTATATTATCTGTTTCTCCAAGATGAACTCTTCTCTCGAGGTACGAGATATTCGCTATTTTCAGGGTTTCAATAGCCATATAAGTAGAAAATAGGTTCCCTAAACCCGCGATGTCTGAATAAGAACCATCGTAATTTTGTTTTTCAAATATATAATCAAAGAATATATCTTTTAGAAAGGATTGTATATTGGTGTTATTGTTAGGATCTACTAAATCTGGGACATACATGTTAGTAAATGTAAAATTTGTGGAATCTATTGCTCTATAATTTGAATCAATATCAGGCTCCACAAACAACCCTATTTGATTATGATGCGAACTTGTAAATACTGTCGCAAGGTTTTTAGCTTTACTTACATCTGTTTCACTAATAAAATATGTCCATCTAATATTAATTAAAACTAATGATAGAGTTGGTGTTCCTACTAAAATAATGAGTAACATGAGCCTTTTGAGTCTCTTTTTGTTTTTACGGCTAAGATTTATTATGGAATGTCACCTTCATTCAATAGTTCAGAACGATTTTTGCTGTTTTCTTTTTCTTCCTCTTCTTGTATTCTGATTTGAAAGTATCTTCTAAAATTAGCAACATCTCTGCTCATGGAATAAATATTTAACTTTTTTTCAAACAAGAACTTCATCAATTTAGGTAAGTTAGTTTCAAAATCATCCATTAAAACTTCGATAGTCTCGTTTCCAACCCTTAACACTTTTTCTATGGAAGGATAATTTTGAATGGTCTTTATTACCTCTTGGTTTAAATTTTCAATTGAAATTCTTGCTACCAAACCATTACTGGGTAATGAGTTTATAAGCTTTTGCGGTGTATCGAATTCAAGCAATTTCCCTTCCCTTAGAATAGCACTTTTATCACATATTAGCGCTGCTTCTAAATCATGAGTAATTATGAACATTGTCGTATTTAGTTGCTGGTTTAACTTCTTTAGATAGCTTAAAATATCGTAGCGTTTAGATGCATCAACTCCAGTTGTGGGTTCATCAAGAAATAAGACTTTTGGATGGTGTATTAATCCAATAGCCATTGATAAGCGCTTTTTTTCCCCGCCGCTCATCTTTTTAACTCTTTTTTTCCAAGTATCTTTGGGGATATCTAATATGTTGAATAATTTTTCAGCAGTTATTTTAGCTTCTCTTTTATCCATTCCATAAGTAGAGGTAAAAATTTCAACATTAACCATGGGATTTAGTTCAAAATATAGATTTAGCAGTTCTAATTGAGGTACATAACCGATATTGCTTAAAATTTTTGAGTAGTTTCCCTTTTTACTAGGAGATAGACCAGTAACTAATACTTTGCCATTCCAGTTTTTTTTTTCAATCTGGCAGGTTAAAACCCTTATTATAGTTGTCTTTCCAGCTCCGGATATTCCAAACATCCCAATGATCTCCCCCTCTTCTACATTAAATGAGACATCATGAACTATACGCTTTTTTCCGAATATAACATCTAAATTTTCTACTAGTACCATTGTCTTATTCGAAATATCGGTAGTCTCCATATCACACCTCGTATTTTCTTCTCTGAAACAAAATAAATGACAACACTACGAGAACAACACTTACTCCTAAAAGAGTGAAGAAATCAAAACCAAATACCGATTTTCCTTTAGTGATTATTCCTGTAATTAAAGGGTTTCCATGAGATAAGGGAAGCACGTAGGCTATAGCTTGTAGATATATGGGCATAGCTTCAATGGGGATGAAAATACCACTTAAAAGAATCAAAACAAGAAAGGTTGCAAAAAATAACTGATTTGCTTGGGTTTTAGTTTTACTTAAGGTACTAATAAAAATACCAATTGCAAGACCGGCAAAACCTAAAATAAATAAAGCTAGAAATAAATCAAATACTGTTCCTACTAAATATAAACCAAAGCCTAAGGCGGTCATTACGAGCGAAATATTTTGAACGATTAGAACGCTAATGTAAGTTATATATTTAGCTAATAGTATTTCAATTCTTTTAACTGGCGTGAGTAACAGCCTTGCAGCGGGCTTTTCTTGAACGATAATTAAGATTGTTGAGACCATGCCAACGCCTATTATCATAAAAGATAAAACTAATACCATGGTATTATTATATCCAGAGCTATAGTTTTCAGGAATCGTGAATTCCTCAAAGCCATTGAGTTCAAATTGAGGCGTTAAATTATTTTGGGAGACAAAAATTTTTATCGAATCGTAAACAGCATTTAAGTTAACTTGAATTTTTTGGATATCTGATGAATCTGTTATGCAATCGATTAAACCTGGATACCCCCAACTTATTAATTCAGAAAAGTCGACAGGAATTGCTATAATAATATTAATCCTTTTAGAATTCATGTAACTTCTTGCGGTTTCCATCGCATATATCTCCTCAGTAGCGTTAAAAAATTGGACAAGATTTAATAAATCTGAAGAATTAACGGCCTCGATATATTTAAGATTATAATCATCCAAGGTAGACTCTGTGAAATTATTTTCTTCAATATAAGTGTTTGAATCATAGGAAACAACGACACAATCAATAGGAATTGCAAGCTTTCCAGGACTACCAGAAGTTACTCCTATTAAAACTACAACAAGAGGAGGTACAATTAACGCTATAAAAATGTTAAATTTATCTGTCCATAAAAGACGAAATTCTTTTTTAATTTGGTTAAGTAACCTTATACTACTGTTCTTTAGATACAATTTCTTACCATTTTCTCCACCTGAAGCTCGTTTGGATTTTTTATCTCTTCTAATGATTATCTATACCTCCAGTTTTTTAAATTTATAAGCAATGTAGGCAAAAGTTAGAAAGACTAAAGAAATCATTAGCATAGAAAACACATGTTCTAAATTTAGTGGTAATCCTCTTAGAGTGATATCAGTAATCAATACTGAAGCATGACTTAACGGTAGAAAATCGGCAAGGAATTTTGCTCCTCCTAAGGATTCTGCGGATAATAAAGTTCCTGAGAAAATAATAATGACGATAAACATCATTAGATACATCTGATTAGCTCCCTGTTCCGTTGGACTAATCGCTGAAATAAATAAACCTATAGCTACTCCAGTAAACCCAATCAACATTAACACTAGATAGAAATCAAATAGTGAGCCTAAGCTATACAAACCAAAAAATGAGGTCATAATGAATATTTCTGTGGCTTGCATAAACATTACTACTATGTTTGCTATTAGCTTACTGAAAATTATATCTCTTTTTGCTGTTGGAGTTATAAGCATCCTTGGGAGTGGACCCTCTGAAACAATAGATAAGGATGTAAGGTTCATAGTAGTTCCAACTATAATAATTGGTAAAATAAGAGATAATGCATAGTTTAATAATTGAGATTCCCACGATGGTACACCAAATTCCAGGTGAGGGACCATTATAGTAAAATTTTCTATCATGTTTATTTCTACCCTAAATAAAGCGAGTGGTTCCTGGATTGTAACTTCTATCGCACCAACAGCGCTAGAGTCAGAACCATCGATGTAATAGATTAATACAGGATTAAAGTTGTATGCAATCGACTCTGAAAAATTTGGTGGAAGTATAATGAAAACATCTATAAGCTCGTTTTTTAACAAATACAAACAGCGATTAAAAGCTTGGTAATATTCTTCAATATTCGTGGAATTATACTGACTATGAAGGTCCCATGTTGTTGAATTATGCTCTATTATCGAGATAAAAACGTTATCAAATTCGGTAGAATTTGAGGGAAAATCATCGTAAGTAGGCATTTCATCACAGCTTATGATTGCCGCTGTAAAAAATTTAGTAGGACCGACACCAGTAGTTAGTCCAAAAATTACAATTAATAACATTGGGATTGTGAACAATAAAATTAGAGTTCTCTTGTCACTTTTGATTCTATTAAATTCTTTTTGAATTAGACTACTTATAGTCATTAAGCTGAGCTCGCACGTGAGATTCTTTATGAACTTAAAGAATTGATAACTAACTAAGAGATATATAGACTAATTTAATAAAAAACTTATTACCTTAATTATCAATAATTCAATTTTTAGGAGAAATTTCAAGTAAACGATGTTCAGTTTTTTGCGTTAGGTCATTCATACCTAAAATTAGCCTTCTTCTTTTATCTTTTAGAATGAATTTTCGAAAGATTTCATTATTTTCGTCAATAAATTCCCAAAATTCATCGTAAATTTCATTTAAAGTCATTGTAGATTTAATCCTAGTTTTTATATCAACAAATTTCTTAACTTTATAAATATCTGGCTTTCTTGGTATAGTTTTAGGTTTATTCTTATCTAAAATATTGGAATTATAGAGCTCTAAACTGTTAACAAAGTGGTTTTTAGAATCAAACTTATCTTGCTTATCGGTCTCATCATGGTTTAATTGGAAATCTACTTTTTGGTATCCCCTTATTGCAAAATTTTTATCTAGAAATAATTGGAAGTGATGTGGACAGATTTCACCTTTAGGAACAGAGACGGTAGTTAACTGCGAGGCGTGGTTAATTACGGATTTAGGAATTCGTACCGTGTTCTGTGCTTTACACACAGGACAAATAACTTGAACATATCTATTAACTGTTATAGCTTCCATACAATTTTTAAAAAACAAATTAAATTTTTCGTCTTACAATTTATTTAAATCTTAGAATATAAATACCCCTAATTTCGAAAACAATATAGTTTCAACCTTCGAAACTAAATTTTAAGTTCAATAGATCATAATCTTTTATATATTCTTTTCAAAGGGACAAATTAAATTATGAGCGATCAAATAACTGATATGGATGTTTTCTTTAATCCTAAATCTATCGCTATTATAGGCGCCTCAGAGACTTTCAAATTTGGTTATACTATGACAAATTATTTATTGAATTCGAATTTTAAAACATATCCGGTTAATATCAATAAAGATATTATTTTTGGTCATAAAGTGTTCAAAAATATTAATGATATACCTGATTATGTCGAATTGGCAATTGTCGTAGTAAAGAATGAAAATGTGCTTCAAATAGTGAAGGATTCTGTCAAAAAAGGCGTTAAAGGAATAATTATAGAAACTGCGGGCTTTGCTGAAACGGGTATCGAAAAATTTGTCAAAGTTCAAGAAGAAATAGAGCTAATTGCTAAAAAGTCGAATGTAAGAATAATTGGCCCTAATTGCGTGGGTGTTACTAATTTTAACAACAAATTTACAACCACAGAAGTAGATTTTAATCAATCTATAGAAGGGGGCACTATTTCTATTATCGCTCAGTCAGGAGTGTTAGGAAATATATTTGTTGATTGGTCCGCAAGTCAAAAAATTGGTTTTTCGAAAACTATAACTCTTGGAAATAAAGTTGATGTTGATGAGATTGATATGCTGGAATATCTTGAGAAGGATACGAATACAAATGTAATAACAGTTTATTTAGAAGGCGTGAAACGAGGACCAAAATTAATCGAAATATTAAAAAAATTGACTAAACCAGTACTAATTCTAAAAAATGGTCGCAGCGAAATTGGTTCGAAAGCGATAAAGAGTCACACTGGCTCTATCGCGGGAGACGATAAAATTTACGATGCGATTTTCAAACAATATTCCGGTATTTATCGCGTAAATAATTTTTACGAGATGTTTGATATTGCTCAGGTATTTGCTACTCAACCCCTACCTAAAGGAAAGAACATTGCAATAGTTACATCTTCTGGGAGTTTAGGAATATTAGCATGCGACGAAATTGAAAGGTTAGGGCTAAAACTTGCAGTTTTAAATGAACCAACCATTAAGGAGTTGAAATCTTTCTCACCCAATTGGACTTCTTTGAAGAATCCTGTCGACTTGGGACCTTCATTATTTATGACCTTTAGTAAATCGTTAAAAGCAGTACTAAACGATGAGCAAGTAGATGCCTTATTACACATTTTCGCTGTCCCTCAAAAACCTATAGAAACCTTTTCCTTACCTGTAACACCACTCTTGAGGGATATGAGAAATCTTTCAACTAAGCTGAATAAACCTGTTATTACTTGCGTTTTTGGTTCCCGTTGGGTTGTTGAATACTTTTTAAAACATTCGTATAAATATAAAATTCCAATAATGACTCAGATAAGTCACGCAATAAAGGCGTTTAAATTTATGTATGATTTCAGTAAATCAAATAAAAATCTGAATAAAAATACCGAAATTTAACGTTTAATAATATCTTTCAATTTTATTCTTTTTAGAATAAATCTAAAAACTGGACTCCATTTTTTTTATAATCGACTTTAGCCTTCTTTTAATTAAAATATTATTAATAAAAATGAATTAACGAAGTGATGAAAAATGGTTGATTGGGAACAAATCGCAGATCGTGCTCTTTTGTATTTACAAGAGTTTATGGCTTGGTTTTTGGCTCTACCCATCTATTCTCAAGTTTTCGTAATAATGTTCGCAGTTGGAGTGCTAATCCTATCAGTAATAATTGTATATTATATCCTTAAAGGTGTAGCTTATTTAATTTACTATATACTAAAAGGAGTATTTCTTTTACTAAAAGGAATATTCGTTGGACTTTATAAGCTCCTTGAAGAAATCTATTATGGGATTTCTGGTAAACCTAAACCTATCAAGGAACCTTCTGATAAAAAATGTTGCGAGCAACCAGAAGCTCCTCAAAATTCTTATGAGGAACAAGAGATTATTAAACCAATGCAAAAAGAAATTCTAATCGTACAGCCTGATGCTGTGTTTTGCAGTGAGTGTGGGAGTCAATATACCGAGAGAATGCTTGAACAATTGAGAGAAATTGGACTTGCTTATTGTGTGTATTGTGGAAAAGGATACAAATCTACTAAAGTTGAAGCAGAACAATACTAATTTTTTTTTTTAATTCTTTTTTTTACTATAAATTACAAAGATTATCTCATTTTAAAGAGGATTTTGATAGATTAAATGAGTTAATGATGATCTAAAAGATTATAATATCTTAATTCAAGTTTTTATTTATTTATTCAATAAGCTTTCCCGATATTAACTATTGTGACTGTTAGTGGAAGATATCTGATGATTAATTTTAAATATTGTTGTGACAATAAAGTAATTACCGAATTTCGTTTATTATACTGAAATAATATTAAAATTTGATAAAAAATGAATAACAAAAATGCCAAAAATAGTCCGTATTCGGAAAAAATATGGCTTAAATCTTACGATGCTCATGTAAAACCAAAAATTGATCTAGAGTATTATTCTGTAGCAGAAATGATGAAACGTACGGTTATTAAGTACCCCAATAGTTTATGTTACGATTTTCAAGGTTCTTGTGCGACTTATAAAGAAGCAGAAAAATATATTAACAGTTTTGCTAACTTTCTTGTTGAGAATGGTGTAAAAAAAGGAGAACGCGTTGTAATAAATTTACCAAATCTTCCCCAATTTATTATTGCGCTATTTGGAACTTTTTACGCAGGATGTGCTGCTTCAGGGATGAACTTTTTATTGCAGCCAAGTGAAATAAGGTATCAATTAAAAGACAGCGGAGCGGTTGCGATAATTACTGTTGACTCTTTTTACGAAGAAAAAGTAAGAGAAGCGCTCCAAACGAAGGACACAGATGTAAAAATTGTGATCACTACTAATGTAGCTGATGTTTTGGATTTAGAACCCTCTATGAAAGAACAATTAATTAAAATAGGGAAAATTCCCTATGGAAAAGTTGAACCAATTAATAGCATAAAATATTTTGCCTATAAAGATATTGTGGAGAAATATCCAAACGATAAATCACCTAATGTTGTAATAGGTCCGGAAGATGTTTTATTACTTCAATATACTGGTGGAACGACTGGTCCTCCTAAAGGGGCAATACTAACTCATCGAAATTTAATACATTTAATGCAAATAGTATTTCATTGGTTTGAACCTAGTGCTAATCCCGGTGAAGACATTTACATGTCTGGATTTCCTTTTTTCCATTTGGCGGGTTTACAATTTTGCCTTCAGAGCACTTTTATGGGTTGCGCTCAAATTTTAGTTCCTGATCCACGAGATACAAATTATATGACTGGTAAAATGAAAGAATATGAAGGAAAAATTGCATTAATGTATAATGTTCCAACTCTTTATATGATGCTTCTAAAAAATCGGAAATTTAAAAAATTAGATTTAAGTTCTGTGATAGGATATATATCTGGCGCAGCTCCTTTCCCTACTAAAAGTATAAATGAATTTGAAGATGTTGTAGGTCGAGGAAAAATTGTAGAAGCTTATGGAATGACAGAGGCATCTCCAGGAGTAACTATGAACCCTTATCTTGGAGAGAAGAAAATCGGAACTGTAGGAGTTCCGTTTCCTAACACGGAAGTAAAATTAGTAGATGTTACTGACCGAAATAAGGAAGTTCCTCTAGAGACACCAGGTGAGATTGCTATTAGAGGACCTCAAATATTTAAAGGATATTGGAATAAACCAAAAGAAACACAAAATGCTCTTGTAGATGGTTGGTTTTATTCTGGTGATGTAGGTGTGATGGATGAGGATGGATATCTTACAATAGTTGATCGAACAAAAGACATGATAATTGTAAGTGGATTTAAAGTATTTAGTGTTGAAGTTGACGATAAGATGAATAAGCATCCCGCAATTGAGTTATGTTCAACCGTTGGAATCCCTGACTCAGATCGTCCAGGTTCAGAAATAGTTAAATTGTATGTGCTGCTTAAGGAAGGATACCAAGCTTCAGAAGAAGTTAAAGCAGATATTTTAAAATATGCTCAAGACAATTTAGCAAAATATAAAGTTCCGAAAATCATTGAATTTTTAGATCAATTACCGTTAACTACAATAGGTAAAGTTGATAAAAAAGCTTTAAGAAATAGATAATTTCCTTTTTTTTTTTTTATTTTTCAATAAATTAGTATTTTAATTTAATTTTTTTTCAAAAAGAACAACCGCTACGGGTCCATCTTCCCAAGAGGCATCTTTAAACCCTAATTCTTTTACATACTTTACTGCTTCAGTCTTACAGTAAAGATCAACTATATCGATCTTATCTTTATTAATTTCGAAATTTAATGTATAAGATATTAATTTACATGCGGCTAATGGATCACCGTAAATTATAATCCATACTTCATTTTCTCTAGGTTTTTCTGGTTGAGCTCGGCTCTTGATATCTATCTTTTGTAAAATTGCTTCAGAATTAGTCAACCATAATGAATTTTTATCCTCTAAATATGATAAGGGTATATATGACCATCCGATATTTAATTCATCTCCAGGGCCAATATCCATTTTTTTATATTTACTTTTTGCTTCCTCGTTAGTTATTTTCCGTATTTGAGAGAAATCGCTTTTTTTTAGTTTTAACTCTCCAATTTTACATTCTAAGACTTCCATCCTTTTTTTCTCTTTAAATCCGTGGAATTTTGCTAAAGATTTCGAACCAAAATTTCTAGAAGATGTATCGTATTGAGCAACCTTAGCGCCTGCTTGAATTGCGTAATCAATAGCATATTTCATCAAATCGCGTCCAATTCCTTGTTTTTGATGAGATGTTTTCACTCGACCACCCTCTAACCAAGCTACTCCATTAGAAAACATCTTTACTCTTCCAAGTCCAATTAATTCCTTCATTTCTTTCTCAAGAAAAGCACCATAAGCCAAGTTTCCATCTTCATTTAACCATCTTTCTATAACATCGGGTATGTAATCATCCCCTTCCCATATATCTTTACTGATATTTAAAATTGCTGGTATATCCTTTTCTGTTAAATCGCGGAAGAATAATTTCATAATATCAACTAATATTAAATAAAGTAATTATAAAAAAAATAATCAGAGAACTTTAAGAAAGTTTTTTATAAAGGTTGTAGTATAATAGAAATACTAAAATGGAATGAGCTATGATACACGTAAATATTCCTAGTGATAGGAGGATATAACCATTATAAATTCCTAAGCAAAATGAAGAAATAAGATAAGCTACAAAGATTTTAAAATTTTTAAACCTGAACCAGATATGAATATGATAAAGAGAAAAAATGACGCTCGATATTAAAATTACTGATATTATCTCTAATTTTAACTGGTTAATTAAAAAACCTATAAGATAATAACGAAAGATAAATTCCTCCATTATCATAGTCAGAGGAAAAAAAATAAATAAGACGGGTTTACCATCCTTATTCAATAAAGCATTAATTACATCGTGTTGTTTCATATTTTCTTTGCTTACTCCTTTGAACATAAAATGTTCCATCACTTTTCCTAAAACCAAAAGGAATACAAATCCTATTAGTAAGTATGCCAAACTAAAAAGAGTAAAATCATTTATGATGAGGAATTCTGTGTAAATGCCAAAAAATAATGGTAATATTAGTATTATTACTGCTAAGGTAATAGTAAGATATTTTTTACTCAATCCCAATTTTCTTAAACCATAAGTAATAATTGAGTTACTTTTAAGTAGTTGAAGCTTTCCAATATATATTATTTTATTCCATAAAATTGAGGATTTAAAACTTGCCAGAATTATATCAAAAGCTTGAAGGAATAGTTTCAAAAAAGTACATCTCAAATAGCATTTATGTAAGACACGCTTATTCGAGGAATGTAGATCCAGTATTACAAGGCGTACCAGAGATAGTTATAAGACCAAAGGATGCTCAAGAGGTTTCTGAGATTCTTAAGATTGCTAACGAGGAGAATATAGCTGTGATACCTCGTGGAGGTGGAGACTGCGAATTCGGTGGCAGCAAGCCCATTGATGATAATGGAATTGTCTTGGATTTAAAGCGAATGAACAATGTAATTAATTTAGACCAAGAAAATCTTATCGTTACAGTCGAAGCAGGCATATCGTGGGGAAAATTGAACGATTATTTATGCAATTTTGGATTATATACCGGATGTTTAGGTCCTGGATCCGGACTGACAGCTTCAGTTGGAGGTGGTATTTCTCATCAATCAGTTGGAGGTGGGGGATGTGCTAAATATGGGTCATGTACGAATCAATTAGTTTCTTTAGAGGTCGTTCTACCAACGGGGGAAATAATTGAAACAGGTTCGCAAGCAAACAAATATTCAAAACTTCCGTTTAATAGATTCGGAAACGGTCCTGACTTCTCAAGTCTTTTTTGTGGTGATAACGGTATTTTTGGAGTGAAAACCCAAGCATCATTACAAATTTTTCCAAAACCTCCATTTGCGAATTATAAAACATTTCTCATGCCTCGAAAATCTGAAGAAATATCAGCAAAAATTTTCACAGAAATTAGGCGTAAAGGGATTGATATTTACGATTCGATGTACTTTATGGATTTATTAGTAAGAGTAGGCACAGAAAAAGGAATTTTTCCCTTATGGGAAAACTTAAAGAGAAAAAGAGGTACAATGTTTTACACAGTAGAAGCAAACTCAGAAAAAGAACTTGAAGAGAAAGTTAGTCAGATAGATAAGATTTTTCTACAAAATAAAGCAGAAGAGTTAGGTCCAGAAATTGCAGACGGGAACATAGGGAAATGGCACTATGAAGAACAAGGACATTGGTTAATTGCACATAATTTATGGGGGTTAGTTCCTGGCTTTACAGCCTTAGACGCAGAATGTCACACGCCAATTACCGCATATCCAGGGATTTTAAAAGATGTAGAACTTTGGGATTTAGAGCACTCTAATGAAATGGAAAAAATTCTAGAAATTTCAGGAATGAGACCAATTTCTGGAGCAGGCCCAATTATATTAATTGGAGATCATAACGTTGAGTTAACAACCGGATTTACAAGCTTCGAAAGCTATATTGATGGAAAAAATTATGAAATTATCGAAGAATTAAACATCAAACTCTGGAAATCGCTACTCGAAAGAATAACTAAACACGGAGTAACATGGTACATGTTAGGAGATATTCTAAGTAGATTATTGGTTGAAATTGGAGCGTTTCAACCAGAATACTTAGAATTCTTGAGTTCAATTAAAAAAACACTTGATCCTCGATTTATTTTAAGTAGAGGAAAGTTTAATTTTTGGGGGGAAAACGGAAAAAAAATAAATTAATATTCTCTTATTTGATGAGAATACATTTAAGTAATTAGAAATTCTATTATGAATTAGTTTTATTAAAAATTGAAGGAGTTAGACAAATTTGTCCGAAGTATATAAAAAATTAGAAAATATCGTTAAAGAGAAATACATTTC